>Ga0080004_1122666_pt1 | contig 72591 bp, 71 predicted proteins | sample WasSprMetagenome_FD_69207 | JGI IMG/M metagenome (GOLD analysis project Ga0080004, IMG submission 69207) | Sulfidic aquatic microbial communities from Washburn Spring, Yellowstone National Park, USA - WS (SPADES assembly) (version 2) | ecosystem: Environmental > Aquatic > Thermal springs > Hot...
CTCCTCAGAGTCCTTAGAAGAAACTTGTAGGCGGACATCAGGCTTTCAACTCTGTCACCCAGGGCTATCTCCTCGAAGTTCACGTTCGAAATATTCTCAACCGATACTCTGAACCCCCTAGTCGCCCTCATGAGGCTCGGCATACCGTACATCTCTGGACCGCCGAATATTATGAGCTGGAAGTTGTCGCCTCTCTGCGAGAGGTAGGCGAGGATAGCGGTGACCGCTCGAGCCATATGCTCAAAAACAGTCCTCGCGTAAGGCCCGGAGAGCATTATATGAGATGAGTCCAAAAGTATGTAAACGTTCTGTTGAGCCTCCCGCTCCGTTAGTTTAACAACGAGCTTATTGAATTTGACGCTTTTCCTCCACTCAACCCTCTTAAGCTCGTCGCCAGGCCTGTACTCCCTCATGCTGTGAAACTCTACACCTGTCCCAGAGGCCCTTGAACGGGATAGGCCGAGCGACCTCGCGTAGGCCATCAATCTCCTCAACACCGCTACCGAGTAGGACGGGGGTATCTTAATATAGGTTATAGAGCCCGCCTTGAATGTCCTCGTCCTATACAGCCCGAAGATATCCCTAGCCTGGATCTCCACGGGCCCTATCCTGTGTCTACCCACTCTCCCACTGCATATCAATCTAATGACGGTCTCAGATCTAGCTGGAAGTATGATAAACCCTCTCGTAGCCCCCTTAGAGAACTTTATGAAAGGGGAGTGTCTTAGATTGTACTCGACGAAACCCAGAGGTATTAGACCGCGGTTCCTGAGGACAACTCTAATCTCAAACTCCCCGGCATCTAAAGGGGGATCGTGCTCGAACTCGACTTCCAGATCCCTTAAGCTAGCCGCCATGTACGAGACGTAGGCTCTCATACCCAATATTAGCGAGAGTGATACGAGCCCTATCGCTATCAATTGGATTCTCGATGAGAGGAACCCGGTTAACAGTATGAAGAATATGAGTATTACAGTCAGTCTAGCTCTGTGAGTCGCATATACAGCAGACTCCTCAGCCAATTTCAACTCCTCGCAAGCTTCTCGAGTACTTCAACCCTCAACAAACTCGCGCCCACCTTCAACAGCACCTCCTCACTCTCCCGGACGTACTTGGCTACAACTCTACTCCACGATAAGACAATTGGAGTTCTCCTCAAGCCGACAGCCTTGTCGTAGAGTTTGTTCATCGACTCGAGGTATCTCCTCGCTTTCTCATCTCCGAGGAGGAGAGAGAGTCTTCTCTCAAGCTCCTCGTCCCTTAAGCTTAAGCCATAAACACTCTGCATCACTGAGTCAACTATCTCGTATAATGACTTAAAGTCCTCTCTTCCAAGTTTTAGCTTACCCTTCTCGATCTCCTCCAATATGTTCTCAGCGTAGGCTACTTCAACAAGCTTCTCCTCGCTCATAGGTTTATCAGAAACAAAAACCTCTTGGCGAGAGATGTAGACGAAGGCTAAAACTGCGAATAACAGAGCTAGGATTGATGTTACAAGATGGTTTCCAAGTATCTCAGCGAAAACCTTGTTGGAATAGTCTATTAGTGGGGGTAGCCACGTTGACGGGTGTATTAGATTTGCTATTATCATGCCCAGAAGAGATGGGAATGAAACGTAGAGGGGTGTTATGGAAGCCAAGTTGTTCTTTAGATCAGTTAAGGGTATAGGGGTATATCTGCTCCCGTCGAATATAATCGTACAACCCCCCTCACCGCACATACTCTGAAACAAGGCGAGCGCGAAGCTTCTATACGTCTCGTTTCTATCTATCACCTGATTTAAGAAGATGGAGCCGTCCGAGAGGACGTATGCTACAACCTCCTTGGCCTGCTCCCCGAACGTTATATTCGAGTAGGCTATCACGCCCGACGGATATTTCTTGGTGTCCACCGTGTATTCTCCAAATATCGTGTAGGAGCCCCCGTGAATTATAATGTATGACGCTATGTCCAAGTACAGGCTATACCTCGTGTTATTAACATAGAAGACTGAGAGCGGGTAGGCTGGGAGGTACTCCTCCTTCTCCGGTACATACACTACTACGCCGAGGCCCTTGCCAGGCGTGTAGGTTACTATCGTTGGTATTTCAAGTTGTGCTCCAATGGTTCTAAGCAGGTTGTTTGAAGTACTGTTCTCATCCGCTATAAGGAACAATGGATGAGTGCATCTAGCAAGATATGAGGCTATCCTGCTAGAATCACTAGTTGTGTAAGGTATTTCAGGTGATATCACTGCGAACAAGCATTTATCCGAGGCGCGAATACTGTCTAGTTCATTCAGATTTGTGATGACGTAGACACTACCGTATTTTTCCCTGAGCAATTCAACCAGGCTTGAAATCCCTATCTCCCCCGTGTTGAATGGTGAGGCGCCTATGAAAACGGGTACTCCAACACCGCCTTTCTCGGCTAGCGCTATCAATCCAACTGCGAGAAGCGTCAGCACCAGGAATATAGATAGGAAAGCTTTCTCCTTAACTCTTTCCTCCTTCAACTCCAGCGCCCTTCTCCACAGCGTAAACGTAGGCTGAAAGCCTGAGGACGTAAAGGCTACTCGAGAGGAGAGTGAAGCCTATTAAAGCGCTTAACAAGCTTGTAGCGACAAAGCCAGCCTGCATATAGCCTATACTCCACAAGAGCGCCAGTATCGACACTGAAAGCAGGACGACGCCTATAACCAGGTAGATGAGAAACCTTATCACACGGCTCAAGGCACAGCACCCATTATCTTAGGTATGAACTCGACCAAGCTATAAAAGGTAGTGTAATAGCTACTATACGCTGACACAACACTCAGAGACCAGCTGTTGAAATCCGGGTGTAGTAGCGAAGACCATATATCGCCACACGCCTTGTACTCGTAGTAGACTCCACCAAAGTAGGTTAAGGCTAGTAGGATAGTGGAGGCCAACAGCATTTGTAGTGGTGTATTAGTGTGAGCGAGGTCAACCCTCCTCATAATAATAGTAAGCAGAACCCAGGCGAAAAGGGCTAAGATAATGCTTGAAACCATAGTGGAGTAGCTACCGAGGAAACCCATCCACCCCGCAAGTAGAGGCCCCCATAACTCGTACAGAGGCTGGTATATTAGGGGGGCGAAAACACTGGCGATAATCATGCCCTTCAACGTGTTTAGCGTAGGTGTGTAAAACACGTTAATCGAGTCCTCGTCGAGGAGGACAGCGCGGGCTAGTACCGCGTTCGGTTTAACATAGAAAAAGGCTATTGTAAATAATTCCCTCGCACTGTAGATCGATATAGCGAGCACCGCAACCAACATTAATAGTCTAAACAAGTACGTGGAAGTCAGCAACACGCTGAAACCGCTGGCGCTAGAGGAAATGATTGTCTCGTAGAAGAGAACCCATAGCCTTGATACCAGGAAGGCGATACCTGCCATACCAACTATGAAAACTAGGATCTGGAGAATAGCAGTGTAGTTGCCTCCGGGTCTATGCTTCAACCACCCATACTGGTTGACATTGTAGTTTGAGACAAAGTTGTCTAAGAATAAGAGTAGGAAATAACCTGCTAGAGCCGGTATTAGTAGAGATGGGTTTGAGCCAGTTGGCAGAAGAGCCAGGAGGATCACTGTCACGCCGTAGAATTGTGGGGATGCTGTTATAACGGTTGCCGCGAGTAAGCCCCAAGCACCGATGGTGAGAGCCATGTTCACCATATCAAGGCCTGCTATCCTAATTGAGAGGAGATTGTAGTTGACTATTACAACATAGTAAACTAGGAGAAGCGTCACCACTCTAGGTATGATTGCCCGGAGTAACGACTTATAGTTTACCACTTAACTCACCATACAATCTGCGCGCCTCATCGTCCAGCTCCCTCCTAGAGTCCCCGGCAAAACGCCTAGCCTCATATATTTCAGTCAGCCTCTTGAACAAAGCAGAGGAGGAGCCCATAGAGTACTCCACCGCATTGTAATACTCCCGGTGTGTCTCGCTTGGAAGCATTCTCCTCCCGGTTGAAGACTCCACTCTCGAAACAGCTCTCCAGTACAGCCTGACAGCCTCACCCCACCTCCCAGCCTCGGCGAGAAGCCTCTCCAGCTTCTTATAGGCAAGAGGGTTGAGAGATCTCAATCCTGCAGCAATCCTAGGTGCTAGCAGGAAGAGCAGTATGGCGGCCGCCACTACCAGGATCGTCACAATGGTGGTCTGTAGACCTTGCGGTACCGATAAATACTTGAGAGATGGGAGGAATAGTTGAGGGGGTGCCCCCAGTCCTACTCCAGTGGGAGCCGGATAGTTTTGCGGTGTGTATGGTGTAAGGTTTGGGAGGATGTTTGTGAGATTATTTATTAAACTGGCTGCTGCCTTCATAGACTCGTAGTCCAGGCGCCCCGATAAATCCGTGTAACCCTGGGACTGCGCCAATATGGATAGAAGCTTCAACGCCAGCATGTAATCTGTCGTGGAAATCCCTCCTCCACGCCACATATCGTTTAACAGATTGAGGGCTTGCATAATGTCGCTACTGGACACGTTTTTCCCAGTGAACATCGAGTATAGTAGATCCCTAATGTTAGAGTTGTTTAGGAGAGATATCGCGTTCATTATATCGGTTTCACTGAAATTCCCAGAGGACAAAGTGAAATATTCATACAACGCGTTCAACGACGCGTTTGATGTTGAGCCGATGGGCTGGCTTTGAGAAGACTGGTTGGCCAATGAGCCTATTAGCGAGGCTGCCATCTGTGCTTCACTAGGAGTCAAATTGCCTTTTGTCAAGGCGTTTAAAATTTCCTGCCAGTCGCTTAGACTGTAGCCTGAGAATCCGGGGGTATGCCTGTAGGATTCAAGTGGCTGGGCGAAAGCAATGTTACCCCATACGCCTACCACTACTGGTAGCAAAATTAGTATAACTATGCCCAACCTGGTCAAGGCCTAGGCACCGGCACTTTACTCATGATTTCCTCTATTACCCTACTCGCTGAAACACCCTCAATTTCAAACTCCGGGTTCAAAATCAGCCTGTGGGAAAGGGTTGGTACTAGGACTTGTTTAACGTCGTCGGGTATAACATAGTTTCTCCCATCTAGATAAGCCACGGCCTTAGCCATCCTCAAGACCGCGATGCCTGATCTAGGTGAAGCCCCTAGCCTCACAGCGCTGTGTCTCCTGGTCTCCTCAACTAGTGCCGCAATATACTGGTAGATAATTTCATCGACTCTGACATCCTTGACGCTTTTGATCTCGTTTAAAACTTCTTCCCTAGATACGACGGGTTTAATTGATTCAACCCATGCCTCTATCTCGTCTATCCTCTTAAGCATGGTCATAAACCCCTTGGTGCTTGGATAACCTGTCTCAACCTTGATTAGAAACCTGTCCAGCTGCGCCTCTGGTAGAGGGAAAACACCCTCCATTTCCACGGGGTTTTGAGTCGCTAAAACCATGAAGGGCTCGTCTAGCCTGAAGGTCTCTCCCTCAACCGTAACCTGCCTCTCCTGCATGGCTTCAAGCAGTGCGGATTGAGTCCTGGGCGAAGCCCTGTTGATCTCGTCCGCCAGGAGTATGTTTGTGAAGATGGGGCCTTTAACGAACTTGAACTCACCGGTCTTCTGATCAAATATCTTGTAACCTATGATGTCCATCGGTAGCAGGTCAGGTGTCATCTGAACTCTCTTGAATTCAAGAGATAGAGATCTCGCGATAGACTTGGCTATTGTGGTTTTGGCCACACCAGGCACACCCTCTATCAAGACGTGTCCGCGGGCGATAAGAGCTGCGAGAATAAGCTTTACCTCATGTTCCTTCTCGATAAGGTAGCCCGACTCTACTAGCATGGAGTAGGCTTGCCGCACACCCATCCAAGCAGACCCTTCGCTAGCTTTTTTAATGCCGTATCAAGTATATAAAACACTCTAGCCTACATTACAATCCGGGATAATTGTAATGGAGCAAAACCTGAACCAAGATGATAGAAGGCTCATCGCCTCCCTTATTGAGAATGCTAGACCCAATATTTCAGCCATCTCGAAGACGACCGGTTTAAGCCCTACATCCATTAGGAACAGACTTAAAAGGTTGATGTCGAAAGAACAGCTTGTCTTCAAACCCTTGTTCTCAGCCGCTGTCCTGGGAAATAACGCAGCGTTGTTGAGAATAAAAGGGGGTAGAAGAGACGTTTTGCTAAAAATAATGGAGAACTGTAATCGCGTTCTCGGGGTGATGTTGATAAACGATGACGAGCTCATAGCAATGGTCTATGGTAGAGATAAAAAGGAGATAGCGTCCTTAGTCTCGGTAATAAAATACCTGTCCGGTGAGATAGACGAGATCGAAATACATTACGGGAAGATACCAAACGATTTTATGATACCTTTGAGAAACAACTCCCCTAACTGCTACTCTTACCTGAACCACGCCGACATACACAATTACTGCGGCAACTGCCTGCCCTCGCTACGCAGAAGGTAAAGCCTAAGCCTGCTAATTCCCGGCGTTATTCATCTCGACCACCTTCAAGCATGAGAATCAGCAGATCCTCCCTCAAAGATAGTATTGTGTTGTAATCCCCTTTCCTGCGAACCTTACTAATCCTCCTCCTTAAGAATGGGGCCTCTTTCAAAATGCTTCGAGCAACTTCCTCGAACAGCTTCCTCCCCTCACTGTTCAAATAGTCGCCGCTGAAATAGGAGTCTCTATCCTCTAACAAGATATCTAGCAGCCTAATAGCGTCTTCCAGCGCTCTCTTCAATCAACCACCGTGACGCTATCCGTTTGGAGGAGTTGGCTCGCTTTTACAGCCACGTAGACGGCTTGCCCTGGATTATATAGGAGGATATAGCCTGAGTAGTATCCGACAAGCTCTAAGGTGACATCGATCACATCGGTAACCCTCCTCTCCACTGCGTTTTTGAAAACCTCCTTCTCATCCGGCACTATCCTCCGGGGTTCAATTGGCTTTAAGTCAAACCCGGCCCTTCTAAGCTTTTTAGCGTTGATAAGCAGGGTGTTCGCATCCTGGACAATAGGGGGGTTCGCCAGATCCTTGAAATCGGCTCTCAAATGTTCTACAAAGCCGTCAATCCTGCCTATCTTCAACTCCATGCTCCTCGCCTGGTACGAGCTGTTCGTCTCGAAAACAATAGAGCCCAGAGAATGCGGTTGCTCAGCAAGCCTCTCGTTGAAACGCCAATACCTAGTTGACCCTACTTTAACCCTCCCGCGGAGAGCAACTATATAAACAACGTAACCTCCTTCCCCGCCCAATGTGCTGTCTAGCATCCTACAGTACTCTAAACTACCTTCTCCTCCCGTCGTGAAGCAAAGCGTGTAAATTGCACGGGGAGTCATAATGTGTCTCGGGCAAAAACCCTGGGAGGACTGCGCGGGCTGAGTGCAGTACCTCCTATCCAACGGGTTGTCTCTCTCGGACAAGCTGCCTGAGTGCCATAGGCAATATTTTAAGCCGGGCTCCCCCAGTCTCACCTTGCCCCCTCGCTCAACCAGGGTAACCCCCTCGCTACCTACAGGCTGGAGAACCAGCCCCTTGAAGCCCACCCTGAATTCTTCCAAAACAACCTTGTTTTCAGCGCCGCCTGCCGATAGAAAAGAGTGGAGATCCCTAAGAGGGATCTCTACTGTTGAAAGGGGCTTGGGCTCGAAGTACACTAGCCTTAGTATCAACTCTCACATCCACTCTACTTCACGCAGGGCTCGACCCTAATGATTTTCTTCTCGACGAGGATCTTCTCTAGGAGAGGGATGCCCTTATCGCTACCGATAGTGTTGTCGATCTCTATGAGCAACTTCTTCTCCCTATAGTACTCTATGATCGGTGTGAAAGTCTGGTAGTAGACCTGGTACCTCCTCCTGATGACCTCGGGCTCGTCGTCGCTCCTTCTAACGAGCTTAGCCCCATCCACATCACAGGTTAAATCGTTCTTAGGCGGGTTGAACGTTAGATTGTAGACTCTCCCACACACTGGGCAAACGTATCTGTTGCTGAGTCTCCTAACAGCCTCCTCCTCCGAGATGTAGATGTGTACCGCGGCATCTATCGCCGTTATCTTATCGAGCTCCTGCGCTTGTCTTATAGTCCTCGGGAAACCATCTAGTATGAAGCCCCTCCTGGTGTCAGGCTCTGATAGCCTCCTTCTAACCACCTCCACCACTATTTCGTCTGGGACGAGCTCGCCTCTATCCAGGTACTCTTTCACTTTCAACCCTAGTTCAGTGCCCTTAGAGACCTCGGCCCTGAAAATGTCGCCTGTGCTTATGTGGGGTATACAGTACTTCTTGGTGAAGTACTCTGAGTATGTTCCTTTACCGGCTCCAGGGGGACCTATAAGGATAAGCCTCAACTCCAACACCCTACCTTGACTCAGACCTGATATCCCTCGGGTCTTTTATCCCTAACCAGTCCAACAGCTTGTAGAAGGCCTTCACCTTGGAGATCGCTTTAACGCCAGGCGGCCCTGGTCTCTTAGTGTAAAAGGCGTTTACCTCGTAGACCGTCCCGTAAGCCTTCTTTTCCAAAGCTATCTTCCCAAGCCTTACAAGGTCTATTAGAACGCCTGTTATAGCTGGTTTATCGTTTACTCTCATGATCACGTATATCTCGTCCTTGAAATCCCCGAAGCTCATGTACTCTATTATCATCGCGACAAACTTCTTATCCCCTACAGGCTCAAGGTAGCCCGTGGGCCTAATGTAGTTAGGGGCCTCGTAGCCTAAGATATCGGATACCATACTGCTCTTAGTCTTCTTCTTCATGATATTCCTCTCGGGCTCCGTCAAAGCCAGGAAATCCGTGTTGCCGCCGATATTGAACTGAGCTATGTCTAGAACTCTCCTGTTCCTCTGGTAGAGGTGCTCCAAGAGGTCTGCTGTAAGAGGTGTCGCACCTGTTGCCGCGTCGTCCCCGAAGACGGTCGCATTACTACTCTTATACAAGTCTATGAAAGCCTGGTCTGAGGCTATTGGGGATGGTATCGCGTTTATGAAAACAGCTGGCTTCACTTTCCTCGCATACATTGCAACCGCGTAAGCGTAGGCTTGGGATGCTGTGAGATACCCTTCTCTAACCCTTGTCTCAAGCTCATTTACATCTCCAACCGGCTCAACCGGCTCTGTAGTCATAATGTTTACGAACACATCCGCCCCGAAACTCCTCCACTCATCTACTAGAACCTCAATAGCTTTCTCCAAGCCGAGCTTCTCCTCTAGACCCCGTGCTTTAAACGGGAGCCCCTTCAAGCTGCCGAGGTGAATACCCCTCCTGACCTGTATCTCCTTGAGCGAACCGGGTAAAGCTGAGGAGTTGAAGTACTCGCGGGCAAGCTCGTATGCTGTTTTACCGATCTTCCTCTCGTCCACATCGTATGCGGCGACGACCTCTATCTCATCGTACCTAACCGGGATCCAGTCCCTGAGGGGGACACCGTAATCAGGTATCTCATTTCTCTTCAACCTCTCTAGTCCTACTTCGAGGTGTGAGGCCGCCATCCCCTGCCCGATCACAACTACCTTCATTTCCCACCACCCAGGGCTCTCAGCGTCTCCTCGATGAATCTCAAACCCATGTTAAACGACTCCAAGCCTTTCTCGGTCACCTTGTAGAAGGTCTCGTTCCCTTCGACGACCCTCGCGATCAACCCCTCTCTAGCCATCCTGTACACCACCGTATACACTGTTATGGCAGGCGGGTTTATGTTGAACCTGGCTTTAATCTGCTTACGAATATCATAGGCTTTAAGGGGGGTTTGAGCGTCCGCTAGGACTCTTATAACATACAACCACAGGTTTTCGACTGTAAGCTTTCTTTTAAGTCTCTCAATCGCTTTAACTCTGTCCAACACTGAACACCCATCATAGTGAATATTTGTGGCCACAAATAAATTTTACATTAGCTGGATCGACCGGGAGAAGAATATCCGAGATCACGGTATAAGTCTCGTCCTGTCTCTAACGAAAATAGCGGCTTCTCTTATATTGCTTAAACCCAGCATCTGCATTAGGAGCCTCTCGACTCCTAGGCCGAACCCTCCGTGAGGGGGCATGCCATACTTGAATGCCTCCAGGTAGAATGAGAAGTTTAATGGGTCTAGGCATTTTAGCTTCATAGCCTCCAGGAGTCTCTCGTACCTGTGTTCCCTCTGACCCCCGCTCGCGACCTCCAGCCCTCTATAGTCTAGGTCGAACTTCCTCGTATGGTACCCGTCCTCCTCCCTCATATAGTAGAAGCCTGTTGAAGGCCATGGAAACCCTACGATAAAGTAGAGGTCGTGGCCTTTCTCAGCCATTATCTTACCCAGCTCCCTCTCAGCTTGGTCGCTTAGATCCTCGCTCTCTTGAACCTCTACACCGTTGCTCCTCAGAATATCGATTGCCTCCTCAAACCTGAGCCTCTTGAAGGGCGTTGAAATCCGGGGTAGCTCCACGCCCAGTGTCTCCAGCTCCTCCTTATTGTTCTCCCTAACGTAGTTGACGATGAATGCCACGAGGTTTTCAAGCGTGTTTAAGACATCCTCTAAGCCGTCGATGAACCCTTGTTCGACGTCAATACCCCAGGACTCGTTTAAGTGCCTTGTAGTATTGAACTTCTCGGCCCTGAAGTAAGGTGTTATCTCGAAGACTCTTGGGAGGGATGATACAAGCATCTGCTTGTAGAGCTGGGGACTCTGGCTTAAATATGCCTCCCTCTCGAAGTACTGGACTTTAAATAGAGTGGCTCCTCCTTCAGCTCCGGCAGCGACTATTTTCGGCGTGTGAACCTCGATGAACCCGTTTTCGATTAGATACCTCCTCGCCGCCTCGATAACGCTCTGCCTTACCTTGAAGATAGCCTTCTCGAGGGGGTTCCTCAATAACAGCCACCTGTATTTAATCCTTGTGTCGAGGAGCGAGGGTACTTTACCTACAAGTTCAACCGGCAATGGCTCGCTGGGTTTCGAGTACACTTTAACGGACTTAACATTATACTCAACTCCTCTCTTGCTCTTCTGCGTCTCCGAGGGCTCGCCCTCGAAGCAAATGGCTGAACCCAACGGTAGGTCTTTGAGTGTATTATATAACTTTGGATCTACGTCCTCCTTCCCCACGAGCACATATGGCTTTACGCTGGATCCTGAGACCTCTACTATGACAACCTTCCCGATGACCTTACTCCTCAGAACCCACCCGCAAAGCCTCATACACCACCGCACCACTTTTGCCGAATTGATCAAAATTTATAAGGGATCCATGGATTTATAATTATTAGTGGCCAAATACCCCTTAAGCCCTACCCGTATTTCGGGGTCTTGCTTAAGTGCGGATCGTATCGAGGCTTTAACCCCGGATAAGGGTAGGGGTAGCCACCGTTAAGGTGGCGGGGTAGGCCACAACATCCTTGAACCCTACTTATTAAAGCTGTAAACAAGTAGAGTTTCTACATGGAGGGTTTACTTGAAGAACAAGAGCGATAAGGGGAGGTACAAGCCGTTAACAGACTTCCTCAAGAAGCCCAGTGCTACACAACCTAGTCAGCAACCCCATCCGCAACAACCCCAGTCACAGGGGGAAGCCGGGGGAGGGGAGGGTTCGAATATAGAGGATTTCGTGAAGCTCCTCACAGAGAGCAAGAAGCAGAGGAAAACACCCCAGGTAAAAGAAGAGTCTGTAGAACCCAAGCCGAAGATAAGCAGAGAGTTGTTGGAGAAGATCGCGGCGAACCAGTCGCTTAAGAGGCTTGAGTGTGATAACAGCGGTGTCTGCAAGGACGGCATCAGGGTTGGCGGGAAACTCGTGGACGAGTATGGGATTGAGAGGAAGAGGGGTTTCCTCAACACGACGAGGCTTCCCATCTTCCTCGACTGGGTCTCCGAGACTGCTAGCGTTGAGAGGCTGACGGATAGAACCTTCGTGGTGAAAACCAAGAGGGGCGCTCTAGCTGTTGTACCAGACCACTTCATATGCGAGCTCCAGTACAGGTATGGGATTATCATCCCCGGGCTTGATGAGAAGTGCAAAGACTACAAGCCCAATATTGGGAGGCAGTACAAGCCTAGGAGCAGGAGGAAAAAATAGATTATTTAAAAAACATGACCTGGGAGGATGCTACTGCTCGGGAGGAATGTAGTAGTATTTAGGCCCCTCATCTTCATACATCAGCCTGGGCGTCCTCTTCCTCCTCCTCTTTCTAGTTCTCCTCGGCTCCCACTTCATCCCCGGTAGTCCTAGGCTCCCGTCAGGGTACTCGACAATCAGCTTCAGTGCTAAGAGGTGGTTGACTGCTTTCCTAATCCTGTCCTCGCCGGCGAGACCGCTGAACTCTTTCACTAGCTCGTCAAAGTATAGCGGGCGCCCCTTCTTTTTTATGGCCTCTAGCACCAAGTCGGGTAGCTCTTCATCTCTCGGTGCTAGAGCCACAACGACGTCATTATCCTCATATACGATCTTACCATTAACCATACATTCCACCTACTATTTATTAGTGGGATTAAAGATATTTAAACTTTGTTAATAGGCAAATCCCACAACTTTTTGCCAAAAACTAAATATCTTAGAGTTGTTGAAGTAGAAGTATCAGAGAAGGGTGGTTTAAATAGTTTCAAAACCCATCCTAGCCGGGAAAGGTAGTAGAGTCCTCTACATGGGCAACGAGGCTATAGCCAGGGGCGCCCTGGAGGCCGGTGTCTGCTACTTCACAGCGTACCCAGGGACGCCTTCGACAGAGATCGTGGAGTCTATTGGGGAGGTGGCGAATGAAGTCGGCGTGATCGCGGAGTGGAGTGTAAACGAGAAAGTCGCGTACGAGTCCGCCTACGCCGCCGCTATAGCTGGCGTGAGGAGCCTAACCGCTATGAAGCATGTGGGGGTGAATGTGGCAGCGGACATACTGGTGAGTAGCGGATACGCTGGCGTGAAAGCCGGCTTCATAGTTGTCTCCGCAGACGATCCCAGCGCACACAGTAGCCAGAACGAGCAGGACAACAGGTGGTACGGGTTTTTAGCGCATATACCCGTCGTCGAGCCAAGTAGCGTTAGGGATGCCTACAGGCTGATTAAGACGGCCGTGGAGGTCAGCGAGAAGTACAACCAGCCCGTTATGTTTAGAACCACGACGAGGGTAAGCCATAGCAGGCAGTACATTGAGCTAGAGGGCGACATCTCAGCCTCTAGGAGTTGTAGAGGGTTTTTCGACAAGGATATCTCGAGGTGGGTTCTAATACCAGCCCATGCAAGGAGGTTGAAAGAACGGGTTGTCAAGCTGTGGAGGAGTATTGAGGAAGCAGAGTGGGGGCCGCCTCTAGCCGAAATATACAACCCGGGTAAAAAGAAGGTCATGATAGCGCCTGGAATAGCCTTCGCGCACGTAGCCGAGGCCCTGGACAGGTTGTCCGCCTGGGGGGATGTGACTGTTCTGAAACTGAACTTAACAGCTCCAGTACCGGTTAAGCCTGTGTTGAACGCGGCATCAGATGCGAGCGAAATCCTCGTGGTTGAAGAGCTGGATCCCGTGGTAGAGCTACATGTAAGAGCAATCCTCAGCAGGCACGGGGTTAGGGCGATTGTGAGGGGTAAAGACCTCATACCTGAAGAAGGCGAGCTGAGTCTAGAGAGAGTCCTGCCCGGCGTAGCTAAGTTCCTGGGTAGAGACTTGGCGATCCCGCAGACGGCCAAGCTGGTTGAGGAGGCCAGGATACCTCCCAGGCCCCCTGTTCTATGCCCTGGATGCCCGCATAGATTAACCTACTATATCCTGAAGACTGCTGCCAACAAGCTTAGACTCAGGAATGTGATCTACACAGGGGACATAGGTTGCTACACGCTGGGATACCAGAAGCCTTTTGAAACCCAGATGACCTGTTTCGAGATGGGCGGCTCTATAGGTGTCGCACACGGGTTGAGTAAAGTTGTGGAGGAGCCCGTTATAGCTGTGATAGGTGACTCGACTTTCTTCCACGCCGGCGTACCTGGGTCCATAAACCTCGTCTACAACAACGGGAGGGCTATGATAGTAGTGTTAGACAACTACACGACGGCCATGACTGGCCACCAGCCTCACCCCGGGACAGGCCTAACCGCAACAGGCTCCAAGGCCCCTGTGGTCGAGCTGGTTGAGGTCTTGAAGTCCATTGGCTTCAGCGTCTACGTGATAAACCCCCTCCACATAAGAGAGTCTCTCGACACCGTTGTGGAGGCGCTTGAAGAATACCTTAGGGGAGGCAGAGTGGCTATAGTTTCCAGGATGAGGTGCTCACTCGAGGCTGCTAGGCTCTCAAGGGAGATGAAGGTCAGCCTACCCGTTTACGCTGTCGACGAAGACAAGTGCACTGGTTGCATGGCGTGCGTGAACCTGTCAGCCTGCCCGGCGATAATTGTACCAGAGAATTCGAAGAAGCCTGTAATACTCGAGGACATGTGCCTCGGCTGCGGATTATGCGCATACGTGTGCCCGTATAAGGCGATTTACGTGAAGAAGCCTGGCGGAGAGGGGTGGGAGAAGCTGTACACTGAGAGAACCATCTCGTGAGGTGCTCTTGATGCCCGGGAAGTTCAATATCCTGATAGCAGGCGTGGGCGGCCAGGGGGTTCTAACGCTTGGAAGCCTCATAGCCTGGGCGTCGGCGCTACCGGGTATTGATGTCACTGTTGCCGAGACGCATGGCCTGAGCCAGAGAGGCGGTAGCCTGACAGTCCACGTGAGGCTGAACAATAACCAAACCCCCATTATCATCCCAGGCGAGGCTGATCTCCTGATAGGCCTAGAGGCGATCGAGGCTGTCAGGTACTCATATTATGTAGGGGATAGAGGAATTCTAGTTGTCAACAAGCTTAGACTACCCCCGCCTCTAACCAAACCCCCTAGTTTAAGAGAGCTGGAGGAGGGCTTGAGGAGGGCTTTCCCGGGTAGGGTCTATTTCTACGATGCGGAAAAAGAGGCGAAGCAACTTGCCGGCTCAGCTTTGTTCTCGAATGTCCTGCTACTAGGGTACTCTCTGGGTGTAGACGGGAGGTTTAGGAGTCTTCTAGACCCGGCTAGAGTCGAGGAGGCTATCCAATTAATTTTCTCGAGGAAAACAGCCGAGGCTAACTTAAGGGCTTTCAAGCATGGTTTAAGCCAGGGGTTGAGGGTTGTCGCGGGAGGGGCTGGTGGACATCCTGGATAAGGTAATAGAAGCATTGGATAGGATAGAGGCTTTGATCGCTAGACTCAGCGTTAGCGAGGAGGCTTCAAAGGGCGTTGTCTACCAGATATACCAGAATTTAATCGAGGCCAGAGAGGAGGCTGTTAGGGCGAGGCTCATCGCACGCAACCTCTTGTCGTGTAAAAGTGAGTGAAATGATATCTATCGGCCGTAGGGTTTTCGAGAACGCTAGGAGCGATATGATAGTCCACTACGGTAAGTTCAATGTGAGGGGTTTATGTGTAGCTGACACAATAGTCTTGGTTGGAAGCGGCTCGGGGGACTGGATCGCGGGAGTAGAATGTGTGGTGGTAGCTGAGAAAGGGCTCGTCAAACTGGGGAGGGTTGATTGCGTTAAGGCATACCTCCTCGGCTTTAACGGTAGAGTTATCGCGGGAAACGTCTCAACTGAAATGGGATTCATCAAGAAGGCTAGGATAGGCTATCTAAAAGCAGGTCTCGCGTTTATAGGAGCTGAGACAATTGTAACCAACGCTTTCATCTCGAACGCCGTGTTCCTGGACCCGCATGTATGGTTTAAAGCCGAGCCAAACATTAATGTTGCTGAATACAAGTACGCTATCCTCGTGTCATAGGGCGTTTTAAATGGATCTTATCGGGATAGACAGGAAGAATGTTGAAAAGGTTGGCAGGTTTCTGAGGAAACACTCCTTCACGCTACCTAAACTAGACGTCTACGACCACAGGTTCTACCCTCCAGCTGACGCGGATAAAGAGGAGGTTGCTAGGTACCTGATAGTAATGGTCGCAATGGACCACCGGCTCAGCAGGCCTGGCAAACCCTACGAGGCGTGTCTAGGAGACGGGTGCTACCATGGAGCAGACTTATTGTACAGGCTTGGAAAACTAAAGTTTGATGAAGACCCCTTTTTCTTCGCCCCTGAGAGGCTCTCAACCCTTAGGGTGGAGGAGGTTGCTAACTGGCTGAGCGTAGGAAACGCGTCTCCCCCCGACCCCGAGGTTAGAACCCTCTTGCTCAGGGATATTGGTTTGAAACTGGAGAAACTTTGGGGTGGCTCCGCCCTAAAGCTGATAGAATCCACTGGGGGTAGAGTGAGGGGTGGCCTGGGAGACCCAGGGTTGGCAGATTATATGAGGGTTTTCAGGGCGTACGAGGATCCTGTTGAGAAGAAGACAATGCTCCTGGCTAAATTCCTTAAGGCGAGAGGTATCTTCAACCCGGTACAACCCATAGATGTAGCCGTGGACAACCACCTGACAAGACAGGCCCTGAGACTAGGCTTCGTCTCTGTCTCAGGAGGGTTGTGGTCGAAGATAAAGAGTGGGGTAGAGGTGAGCCCCGAGGAGGATATACTGCTCAGGCTGAGCGTTAAGCTCTCCTTCAGACACCTGTCTTATTCCACTGGGTTGGCAGCCGAAGTCCTAGACGACTTCTTCTGGCTACACGGGAGAAGCGCGTGTTTAAGGGATAAGCCTGATTGCGAGAAATGCGTCTTCAGAACCGTCTGCGTAGCCTACAGGAACAAGAGTTTTATGGTGAACGAGCCCGTCTACTACAATACATGGTATTACTAGGGCGGTTTAACTATGCCTGGCGATGTCAAGCTGAGAGACATTCTAGGGATGGGCAGGCTTGAAAGGATTGTAATGGAGTACTTTGTCAAGAACATCAGCGTCGGCGAGATAATCGCTCTGATAGAGCTTAGAGAGGAGGTTAAGAGGCGTGTAGCGAGAGGTGAAAGAGACCTGGTTCCGGAGCTAGATGACGTTGTAATTGAGAGGGAGATCTCGAGAACCATATCCAAGCTTATTTCAGCGGGATACCTAGAGTACAAGGGTGGAGTCTACAACCTCTCGAAACCCCTTATAGAAGAATTAAAGAGGAGGTTCAACAGGCTGGATCCGGGTGTGCCCAAGAACCTGGAAAACCTATAGCCCGCCTATATTTTGAGCACGGGCTATCACGCTTAATGCCTCTACGATCTAGATTGTGAGCGTAAGCTCGATAAGCTAACCGGAAAGCCTGAGAAGGCTATGAGGAAGCGGGTTTAAGACAGCGTTTCCCAAGGCGCGTTAAAGCCGAAAATGCAGATACGGGTAGACCTTAGCCCTTGGGATTTACCTGTGTATAGGTTTTCGGCTGTTGGCCAGGAATTGAATGCAATATACTCCTGGCTAGGCCCAAGCTCAGTCCTCTCAAGTTATGGGATAATCGCCTCACACACTAACTGTCTTCAATTGGCGGGGACGGAATAGACAACAGATCGAAAACGCCTTTTAATGTAGTGGTACTAGCACTGTTCTCAGGCAGTTTTTCTCGAGCTTATAGTATAGTTTAAGAATCTTCTCGGAGTCTCCTTTTAGGAGGAATATATTTACACACATGTTGTCTGTGTGACTGTGCTGGTAGCTAACTATAACGTCTCTAAACTCCTCGAGGTTTAAACCCAGCTCCCCTTTTGTGATCGCCAGGCACACCCCTAGACAGTTATGCCTCTTCTTATAGTGCTTGATGGACGCCAGGTAGTTTCCCAGCGCTGAAGCCACCAGAGTCGACCTGTCGACACCGCACTCACGGCTCACATCGTCGAGCTCGCTCGCAAGGTCTTCGGGTATGCTAACCCCGAACCTCCTCCTCAAATCCTCTTCACCAGCAGGCTAGATGCGTAGATGAGGAGCATGAGCAGACCGGCTACACCTGGCGGCGGCAGGTTGAGTATTATACTGAGGTGAAGGCCTATAAGGCTTGAGGCGACACTAGATAGCACAGCTGTTTGGACAGACGCCTTATAGCTCTTCGCGATGGAGAAGGCTATCGCCGGGGGCATCAGGATGAACACGTGCTCCATAATGTAGCCCGTTACCTTCAGCATGCCGACTGTATTCAACCCCAGCAACGTGTATGCGAGCAGGTCGTACGCCCTCGTGTCAACCCCCGCGATCTTAACGGCCACTCTATCCAACCCTATTGAAGCCTGCTCGTGGTATGTTAGAGTGAAGGCTGAGGCTGTGAATAACATTATTGCGAGGCACGAGTATACCTCAGCCTGGGATGCCAGCAGGGGGTCACCTATTATCAACCCCGCGAGGTTGTATGGAACCGGTACTCTAGTTAAAACAAGGTACGCTGCTATAACGCTGAGGGATGTCGAGGAGCCTACGAAGATGGAGGTGGCTATGGATGGCTCTACTTGTCTGTGTATCATGTACCCCACGGTGTACGTGAGGGCCAGCCCGATCGCGATGGACAAGGGTATTTCGGCGCCACTACCTAGAATTGCTGACAACAGGATCCCAAGCGTCACTGCGAGGAGGCTTACATGAGGCATCTCGGCCGCCAGGTAGAATATTTTCCTGTAGGCGACTATGATGCTGACAAGGGAGAAGCTGAAGGAGGCGGATGCCATCACTAATACCCAGTAAGGGTTGTATAGTAGTGAAAGGCCTACGGCGTAAATTATGATCGCGACCGCGAGGAGTAGCTTCATCTCCACTTCCTAGCCACCACCTGATAGATTATTAGAACCACGATCATTGCGACAGCCACCCCCACTAAAACTACGCCGACCCAGGACGACGTGGTTGAAGGCGGGTTAGTGGTTGACGTGATAGTCGGGGGACTACTCGAAGAGGTGTTTGACATCTGCCCCATAATGAAATTGTATTTGTCTAGCATCGAGTTGGGGTATGACTCACCGTAGAGTTCAATGATCTTTACACCGTACATTCTAGCCCAATCCTCCAGCTGGCGGCTTGCGGTTGGGTTGTCACTACCGTAAAATGTGACTAGGACATAGCTTACACTCCCATTCGCCATCAACGACCTGAACGTAGACACCTCCTCGGGGGTTGCCGGTACTCCCTCCTCTTTCACAAGTAGGCCTATTAAATCCAGTCCAAGCCACTTAGCGACGTACACTGTGTATGGTAGGTCTCCCACGGCGACTCCGCGGAGCCGCGGCGCTGTTGCGAATAAGTCAGCGACTTTCTCAGCAATATTTCTAGCCTTCTCCATATAGCACGATGCCTCGCTCGGATTTAGAGCCGCTAGGGTTTGAGATATATTCCTCACGAAGAGGAGGTAGTTCAACGGGTAGTAGAGAGGCATGTGGTAGTCCAGTTGCCCTGTCGAGGGGTTAACAGCCACCATGAGCCCCGGTATCTCGAGGATGTTGACCAGAGCTCCTTTCAACACGCCTGTTCTCCACAACTCCTCAATCTTAACCTCAAAACCTGTGTGGCCTGTGGAGACAATGAGATCCGCCGACTTCAACTTCTCGATATCGCCTGGGGTCAGAGAGTACTCGTGGGGATCCACTCCCGGCGGGAGAAGGCTTTCCACAACATCGCTCCCGCAAACAAGATTCCCGACATCATAAGCCAAGCCCGGGAAAGTAGTTATAACCCTGAGACCCCTGGGGCCCTCCAAGTTAACTAGGGGGGCGGAAAAGGTGAAAATAAATGTTATTATTAATAGGTAAGCGATCCTCAAGCCAACCCCTTATGCACAATCCACAACGCAGGTTTAAAAATCTTGTGCACAATAATGAGAACCGGGGGAAGGCTTGGAGATAGAACTACTGGATTTGGGGGTGAAGAGGGATAGCGCCCTTGTCTTCGACGGTCTAAACCTCGAGTTCAAGGGGCCCGGGCTCATCCAGGTTATCGGCCCTAACGGGGCTGGAAAAACTACTTTATTCCTCACAATGCTTGGTTTAATAAAGCCCGTTAAAGGGAAGGTTATCTTCGATGGCGTCGATGTGACAGGTAGGCCCGAGATGCTTATGGGTAAAGTCGGCTATATGCCCCAGGTATTTGACATCGACCTTAACACGCCTTTCACGGTGTGGGAGCTCGTGGACTGCTGCTTCAGGATGCATAAGCCGTGGCCTAGATTGTTTGTCCGAAACCACGAGGCCGTTTCCCAGGCCCTTGCCAAGGTTGGTTTAGGTAGAGATGTTTGGCATAAGAGGATTTCCGATTTATCGGGGGGTGAAAGACAGAGGGTTTTCCTCGCAAGAGCCCTCGTCTCTGACCCAGAGGTTCTGGTGCTAGATGAGCCTCTAGCCAACATAGACCCGAACGGGAGAGCTCTGATGGCCGAGATCATAGGGGGTTTAAGCAGGGAAAAGCTCGTTATAGTCTCCTCCCACGACCCGGGGATATTGCTGAAGTGGACTACCAGGATACTGATTTTGAATAAGAACTTGTATGCCTACGGTAGACCAGAGGAGGTTTTAACACCTGAAGTACTAAGCAAGTTCTACGGGTTTGGATGGGAGGTTGTCGAGAAGAGAGTTCAAATATATGACTTCCACAGGTAGTATCAATACTCCAACTCTGAGACTACTCGAGGGCGAGGTTGTAGCTTACAACGGTTTAGGCTGGATTGTAAAGGGCTACCAGCACCCTGAGAAAAGCGTCATCGCGTTTCCGAGATACGATTTGCTTAACCGGAGGAAGCTGGTAAGCCACGAGGTTATGAGGCTCGTCGAAGAACACGCTGAGTGGTGGAGTTGCTTGAAGGTGAAGGCACCCCTCCTACCTCTAGATAACATCGCTAAATACCGACCGGCAATGATGGTACCGAGCGCGGTTGAAGAGATAACGTGGATACTGGAGTTAAGCCCCCTTCAAATTGAAGTTTCCGGCAGCTACCTCGTCAACCCCGAGGAGGCGGGAGATATCGATGTTGTCGTGTACGGGGCCACCGATGAGGTTGCCGACAGGATTAGACTTCTAATCGAGAGAGGGGTGTTTAAGAGGCCTAGTCTCTGGATCCTCTACAGAGAGTTCACTATTAAACACGTTGGAGCACTTGACGTAGAGACGTACCTGGCCTCGAAATCGAAGACCATCCTCAGCCTAGCTCTTGAAGGCATAACCGTGAACCTCAGGCTCTACGGGTTGAAGCGAGGCCTTAGCAAATGCGTCGACGCTGTGGAATCAAGGAGGGGTTTCAGGGGGATAATAGAGCTCACCGATCAAGCAAACCCTATACTTCCCTCTCGGAGGAAAGCCTTGTTCGAGGGGGACGAGGTTTACTTTGAAACTCACAGGGAGCTTTACGCTGAGTTACCACCTGGACTCTACTACGTGGAGGGCGATTTAGAGGTAAGGAAGAGCGGTGTGTACATTGTGGCTGATAGAGGTAGAGTGGTAGGAGTTAAAGGAGGGGGTAAAAAAGGAGGATAGCCTGGTTTAAACAGTTTTACGGCTTCACACCCGCCTTCTTGATAATGCTGTAGACGTAGTCGGGTGTTAGCGGGTGCTTGCTGACTAGTTTATTGGCTTCTCTACTCCTCAACGCGTTAACGACAGCGTTGGCTATCGAGGGGGCTATAGCCACTATAGATGGCTCGCCCAAACCTTTGGCGCCGAATGGAGCGTGGTAGTACCCTGCTTCAACGAAGTGTACGTTGAATTTCTCCGGCGTGTCCAGTGCAGTGGGTATGTGGTAGGTGCTCAAGTTGGTGTTGAGCAACCTGCCCTCAGAGTCGTAGTACAGATCCTCCATTAATGCGTAGCCCATACCCTGTATGTAGCCTCCGATCGCGTGGAGCTCGGCGCCAGTCCTGTTCACTACTCTACCTATATCATACACTGTCGTAGCCTCCTTCACCCTCACGAGACCGGTCTCCAAGTCTACTTCTACATCGCTGACAATAGCGCCGTAGGTGTAGGTGAAGTACGGGGCACCAGTGCCAGTCTCCTCATCCCACTCCGCTGGGGGCGCCCTGTAGTACCCGAACTCCTGTAATGGCACGCCCTTCCAGAACGCCTGCTCCACGAGCTCCCTCCAGGTTATAGTGTGCGAGGGGTCGTCTCTGCAATAGACTTTGGGAGCCTCTATGACAACGTCATCTGGGCTCTTGCAACCAAGTAGGCTGGCCGCGAGCTGGTCTAGCCTCTTCCTCAGCTTGTAGGCTGCCACTAGAGTCGCGTTCCCGCCCATGGCCGTGGATCTTGAGGCGACGGTGGGGCCTGCGTCTGGGGTGGCCGATGTGTCGGCGAGCTCGGCCTTGATGTAGTGGGGTGGGACACCCAGCACTTCAGCAAGGATGTTTATTAAGCCTTGAATAGCTCCCTGGCCCATGTCTGTTAGACCTGTCCTGAAGACGATTGAACCGTCCCTCTGTATTATCACTGAGGCACTTGAGTAGTCTGCCCCCTCCGCCCCAATGCTGTTCCCGTGGTAGAATACCGCTATCCCAATACCCCTCCTCACGGGTCCCTTCAGGGAGGCGTAGAGCCTCCTCTTCTCATACCACCCGCTCAACTCGACAGCCTTCTTAATAACCTCCTCTAAGCCGACGCCGTGGTCTAGCAACTGTCCGTGGACAGTTCTATCACCGTTCCTGAGGATGTTCTTGAGCCTGAATTCAACTGGATCCATCCCGAGTTCTTCAGCGAGTATATCCATCTGCCTTTCAAAGGCGAAAGTGACCTGCGGGTTACCGAATCCTCTGAAGGCTCCTCCCGGAATCTTATTCGTGTAGACGGCAACCACATCGACTCTAGCGTTCCTAACCCTATAGGGCCCAGTGCTATGGACTACAGCCCTCCACGCAACGAATGGGCCTAGGCTGGCGTAGGCTCCCTTGTCGAGAATTATTTTAGCCTCCACTCCCAGGAGCGTGCCATCTCTAGAGGCAGCATGCCTATACCACGATATCGTCCTGTGCCTCTTAGTGTGGCCTATTATAGACTCCTCACGAGTGTGGAGTAAGACGGCCGGCCTCTTGAGGCGGGTTGCGACTAAAGCCACCTTAGCTGCGATCTCGTTCCCAACGTCCTCAGCGCCACCGAATCCCCCGCCTAGAGCCGGGGCTATAACCCTAACCATGTTGAACGGTAGGCCGAGGACATTGGCGACTGCCTTCCTTGTGTCAAACGGGCACTGTGTCTTAGCGTAGATTGTGACACCTCCATCTGCTTCCGGTATGGCTATCGCAGCCTCCGGCTCTATGTACGCGTGCTCCTGGAAGGGCGTCTCATACTTGTTTTCAACCACGACGGCCGCTTCCCTAAACGCTTTCTCCACGTCGCCGACCCTGATCTTGTACCTCGTCAGCACATCGCTCCCACGCTCATCGTGTATGAGCTCGTGGGGCTTCTCCTGGAGGGTCTCTGGGTCGATTATCTCGAGCGGGTCTAAGTAGACTTTGAGAGGCTCGTAGTCAACGCTAACGAGCTCCCCGGCTTCTCTAGCGTTCTCCAACGACTCAGCTACAACAAGCGCTACCGTGTCGCCGATATACCTGACCTTCCTGTCGGCTAGCAGAGGCTGATCAGGTATAACGTAGCCCACATCGTTTATACCAGGTATATCCCTCGCTGTGAGGACAGCTAATACACCAGGGTATTTCAACGCATCGCTCGCGTCCAGCCCCTTAATCCTCGCGTGCGCGTACTTCGTCCTCACGCTGTAAACGAAGACAGGGTTCTTGACAAGCCTCAGCAAGTCGGCTGTGAAAATAGGCTGTCCAGAGACCTTCGAGATCGCGTCCCATCTCACTACATCTTTACCAATGTACTTGAACTCATCGGTCTTCTTCTCCTTTGTCTTGTAGAACATTTCCTCGACGATTTCAACGTAGTCGGGTTTACTCATTTACATCACCTCGCGAGGACTTTCAAATGATATTTCTCCCTAACCTCTTTCTCGTCGAAGTATATTTTACCCTCCTTAATGTATTTAGCCGCTCTCTTAACAGCCTCAAAGTATAATGGGTAGCTACCGCACCTGCATAAGACGCTTGAGAGCCAGCGGCGTATCTCTTTCTCAGCAGGCTCCTTGACTCTATCCAACAGGGCTTTCGTCACCATTATGAAACCTGGTGTACAGAAGCCGCACTGGACACCCCTCGCCTCAATAAAGGCGACCTGGATAGCGTGGAGCTTGCCCTGTGGTGCTAGACCCTCCAACGTGGTTACCTCAGCGCCGTCTAGTCTAGACGTCAAGGTGAGGCAAGAGTGAACCGGGTTCCCGTTGACCAGCACGATGCAGCTACCGCACTCGCCTCTACCACAGCCTTCTTTAACACTAGATAAGCCAAGCCTGTTGCGGAGGGTGTCTAACAGCCTCTCCGTCGGCGGGACATCAAGGTCGTACTTGACTCCGTTGACTGTTAGGGAGACCTTGACCATCCTACTCACCCCTAATCCTCTCGTAGGCTAGTTTCAAACCTCTCTTCAACGAGACCTTCGACATCTCCAGCCTGTACTCCGCCGTAGCCCACCAGTCTGTCACCCTCGTCACCTCGCTTGGAAGTATTTTCTCGGCAGCCTCCTCAACGACCTCGCTTGAAAACCTCTTGCCCCGCAAGAACTCCTCTGTCTTAACCGCTCTAGCAGGTATCCTCTTCCCTGAAACCATGTCGAAGGCTATCCTGACATCTTTGATCACGTCATCCTCAAGGTGGAGGTATGTGGCCTCGGTTACAATACCTGCGATTAACAGCTCCCTTCTATCGAATTTTATGAATGAGCTACTGGACTCAGCCGGGGGCTCCTTGAAGCTGACTTCCACCAGTAGCTCGTTAGGGCTTAAAGCTGTCTTCCTCTTGTCAACTATGTACTCGCTGAGCTTCAACTCCCTCACACCCTTGACGCTCTCGAGTTTGACGTTTGCGTCGAAGGCCAGTAGGAGCGTGATGTAGTCGCTGTATTGTGTGGCCGCGTTGAGATTACCGCCAATAGTTGCCTCGAACCTTAAAGCCATGGTTCCGAACTTCTCCCATACGTCCACGAACCCGGCGTACCTCTTGTCGCTGTGGAGTATAGTCTGGCTTAAATCGTAGATTGAAGTTAAAGCCCCTATCTTCACGACCCCGCCTTCAACTTTCACATATGATAGGGTTTTCTTCAGCGGGTTCAAGTCCAGGAGGTACTTCGGCGGCTTGATCTTCTTATCTCTAATGAGTAGCAGTAGCTCTGTTCCACCAGCTATAGGTTTCACGTCGGGCGCATTCTTATCCAGGAACTCGAGGGCGTCGCTAAGGCTCTTAGGCTTATATATGCTTATAGTCTCTATAACGATCACCTTTATCCCGTCAACCTATATCTCACCTGACGTCCGGTATAAATCCTTTTCATTTTGTTGGAAGTCCCGAGGAGAGAAAGTAATTTATACTCCGCCCCCGATAGAATACACGCCGAGGTGGTATACGTGAAAGTCTGCAACAGTATAATAGACTGCATAGGCAACACGCCGATCATAAGGCTATCCAAGGCTATCCCGAGCGATGTGAAAGCAGAGATATGGGGTAAAATGGAGTTCTTGAACCCTACGGGTAGCGTCAAGGACAGGATGGCGTACTACATGATAAAGAAGGCGATGGAGAAAGGTGAGTTGAAGCCTGGTATGACCCTTGTAGTCCCCACCACGGGCAACACCGGTATAGCGTTCTCAGCTATAGGCTCATTCATGGGTTTCAAAGTGTTGATCGTGATACCCGAGGAGATGAGCGCGGAGAGGTTCATGTTGATGAAACTCTTCGGCGCGGAATTCCTGTTCACACCAGGCGGCGAGAGCGATGCGGGCTTAGCGTTGGAGACCGCTAAGAAGCTCGCTGCAGAGCACCCCGATAAATACTACTTCTTCGACCAGTGGAGCGACGAGGCAAACATTCAAGCACACTACGAGACAACAGGCAAGGAGATACTCCAGCAGATCGGATGCCCAGACGCTTTCGTAGCCCAGGTCGGCACTGGCGGAACCCTCATCGGCGTAGCCAAGAGGTTGAAGGAGGAGTGCAAGAATGTGATAGTAGCCGGGGCTGAGCCAGCTGAGTGCCCGGTTGCAGCCTACTGGTTCAAGGAGGGGAGGCCGGGGCCCTGGGGTAGGCACGAGGTTGAGGGTGTTGGAGACGGCTTCATACCCGATATCATCATGAGGTATAAGCACCTTCTAGACGACTTCGTGACCGCTAGTAGCGAAGAGTCTATTCAAATGGCGAGGAAAATCGCGAAACTTGAGGGGTTGCCTGTTGGTATAAGTAGCGGAGCCAACGTGGTCTCAGCTATTAAGCTGGCGAAGGCCCGCAACCTCGGGAGCAACGCTAAAGTGGTAACTATCCTGCCAGACTACGCTGCCAGGTACTTCTCCACAAGGCTCTTCAAGAAGAAGAGGGAGATCGCTAAAAGAGAACAGATTTTAAGCGAGCTGGATCTCTAGCCTCGGGTTTTTAACTTAAAACCCCTCCTCCTTTTTAACATTTTGCGAACAGCTGAACTAAGACCCTGGTTAAAAGGCTATCTCAATCAATCTACTAGGTAGGCTAGGCTACTAAGAGGGATATCATTGTCGAACAGCGCTGAGTCGAGTAGGAGGTTCTACGTGTTTGAGACCACGTCGTACAATTTCTCCGTCAACATCTCCTCGGGTCTGGCAAACGCCCTGGCTCTCAGGGTATTGAACTTCGACGTTTTCGAGATAGGTTTGCTTACCTCGACCAGAATCTTCTCATACGCTTTATCCCAGCTCCCCGGGGTATTCTTCCCCGATAGCGTTAGGAGGAATAGGAAGCTTATATGGAATATAGGCGGCGCAGTGAATAGGATAGGTTTGTCCCTCAGCATCCTGAGCGTCTTCACAACTCATCCCCTCAGCTTCCAATACCTTCTCGGTTTAACGGCTGTCTCCCAGTTCGCGGGCGGGCTGGCGGGTGTTGCCGCAGGAGACCTTCTAGGCGACTTAGTGAGCTTGGAGGAGGCCCCTAGCTTCTGGTCTAGGATCAACAAGCTCATCTACATTTCAACAATCCTATCCCTGCTCACTGGATCCCTGATCTTCCTCACGGTGAGAAACCTCCTGGAAGCCTACATACTCGTCTACAGTCTAGCCTTGGCTTCCGCCCTCTTCTCAACCGTGATGTTGCTCATGATCAAGGATCCCGGGCCCAGCGACCTTAACTGGCTCAGCAAGATAGGGTACTCGAGGAATAAAGTGCACAGTAGAATAAGCGTGGTGTCCTTCACCAACGACACCTATAAATACCTGGCGTTGCAACTTTTATTCAACTACTCTGTAAACCTACCAGCCCCCTTCTGGGATTACCTTGTGCTGAATGTTCTCGGCGGTAACGAGATTATAATACTCGTGAAGAACATGACCGGGCTACTTGTCAAGTTTTTCTCAATAGAGTTCTGGAAGAAGAATTTCCTGGGGAAGGGGTCGAACAACACTCTCAGCCTCGGGATGGCTTCTACAAGCCTTGTACCAGTAGCCTACATAGTAGCCCCCTCAGCCTGGATGACTATTCTAGCTGAAGCTTACAGTGGTTTCGCTTGGTCTTCCCTCGATTTAACGAACGCGATGTACACGTTTTATCTAACACCCAGCGAGCAGAGACCAGCCTACATATCAGTCCTAAGCCTCTCCACAAACCTAATCGCTTCACTAGCCTCCTTCACAGGCTCCCTGATCGCTGATATCACGGGCTCCATATATCCCCCGTTTATCATCTCCTCAATAATGAGGGTTGCCAGCGGCGGGATAACGCATAAGCTGGCACCCGAGATCAACCACAACCGGGGCATGGGGGTAAAAGGGTAAACTCCCTTAAATGCGTTTTAAACACATGGTTTATTCGGGTAGTTGCCGACTTAGCTTATTGGAAGTGTTTCCATGAGTAAACAGGGGCCTAGTATCCCCAATTACTGTGTGCTGTGTAGGGGCAGGGGATGGTGCGGTCTAGCCTACTGTCCCATACTTGTAAAACAGTACGTCCACCTAAGGCTGAGCCCTCTGACCTTCAAGAAGGATCTCTTCGGCTCATCACCCCCCTCGGTTTTTGTGGGTAGATACGGCTACCCTGCTGTTAGAGTAGGGGTGAGCGTGCCTCCTGAGACAGGGGACACATCCATTTACGACCAGCCTGAGAAATGGGTTGACCTCGGGCTCAACACTATATTAAACTACCGGTTGACGCTAGTCATCGGCTTTAAAGTAAATGATAAAAGAGATGTAGAGAACCCGCTGGTAAGGGCTTTCCAGGAGGTGGCGTTGAGCGTTAAACCAGTGGATGTCGAGGTAAGATTATCAAAGCCCCCGAAACCCGATCTCCTCCTCGACGAGACCAACCCACCAATAGGCCCTAGAAGCCCCATCGAGGCGTATAGAGTGGACTCGAACCCGAGTATACCCAGGCATGTCGACAAACTGTATAACGATGAGGTCAAAGCCCACGAGGCAGTCCTATATCTCTACGAGAACGGGCTACCGGTCTCCTACATCCAGAGGGCCTTCAGCATAGGTGCATTCGGTAGGAAGAGCGATAGGGTTCTAGTGCCGACAAGGTGGAGTATTACAGCAGTAGACTCAATTATATCGCAGAGCCTTATCCGCGAGATAAAAGGCTACGAGCCCTTAAGCGAGTTCAGGGTGTACGAGCACCGGATCCACGACAACCTTTTCATAGCGGTTCTAGCACCGAGGAAGTGGGGCTTCGAGTGGATGGAGGCCTGGTGGCCTGGGTCAACGTGGAACCCGGCTGGAGGAGAAGTGGAGGTTGAAGGAGACTACGAGCTCTACAGGGGGAGGAGCGAGTACCCATCTATAGGTGGATGCTACTTCGCAAGCCGCCTCGCCACAGCCGAGCACCTGCGGAAGCTTAAGAGGCAGGCGATGGCAGTCCTCTTGAGGGAGATTTACCCTGGGTTCAACCTGGCGATCGGGGTATGGTTTGTGAGGGAATCTCTTAGAAAGGCATATGAGAAAGGGCCTGTCCTAGTGACGAGCGAGATCAGGGAGGTATTAGAGTACATTGACAAAGAGACCAAGCTTGGGGCGAGGCGGTGGGTGAAGGCGTCCAGGCTCCTACAGCTCCTGGCCAAAACTGAGGAGATAACCAGGTTCACGACGAATAGGGGTGGGCCGGCATAAAAATTATAGAGGTCAAGGTCTCCAAAGCCCTGTCTAAAAGCGGCTTGCCTGACCTAGACTACGCTTTAAATCCCTACATAGGCTGCTACCACGCCTGTAGCTACTGCTACGCTAGGCTTTACACGAGGATGAGAGAAGTCGCCGAGAAATGGGGTGATGTGGTGGCGGTGAAAGTGAACCTAATAGACGTCCTGAGGAAAGAGGCCGTGGCGACAAGCAAGGGGGTTGTGGGAGTGGGGACTATAACAGACCCCTACCAGCCGGTTGAGGCCACCTACAAGCTTACGAGAAAATCGCTTGAAATCCTCCTCCAGTCCGGTTTTAAAGTCAGCATTCAGACCAAGAGCCCCCTGGTCACCAGGGATCTCGAATTGCTCGCGAGGTATAGGGGGAGAGTCGACGTCGGCTTTACTATTACAACTCTGAAGAGGGAGGTGGCCTCGCAGATAGAGCCCAGGGCGCCCCCGCCCGAGGAGAGAGCCCGGGCCCTTCGGGTTCTATCGGATAGCGGGATCAAGACATGGGTTTTCTACGGCCCGATCATACCTGGTTTAAACGACGATGACTCGACTATTGAGAGCCTCATCCAGCTAGCTAGGTCAACTAACTCGGAGCTCTACTACGACAGCCTCCACGTCAAGCCTTTCATGCTCGCCGACCACCCCCTCACTCCATACGCTAAGCTGGCGGAGGTGTATAAGTGGGATGAGCTGTTCAAGCGAATAGAGGGGAGGTGCCGGGAGTACAGCGTTGACTGCAAGCCTGGCCTAACCAGGAACAAGCCTTCAATATCCATCAAATCTTTCTTAAAGTAAAGCAATATGTATATTTAAAGGAATCGCGTTTATAGGCTGTGGTGGAGGATACGCGTTGCTATAAGATCCGGCCTGGAGAGGAGTGGCCGAAAATAGCGGTAGTCTACGACTGCCCTGTTGAGTTCGAGTACGGGAATGTAGACGACATTAAGGAAAAGATATCTGGTATCTTCGGGGAACTAGGGGTTAAGGGCTCGGTGGAGTTCTCCAGCAATGAGGCTATTGGTTCAAGGACAATGCTATTTAGACTCCACTTTAAGCCCGAGGGCTACGAAAGCGCTTACATCGGGGTCAGGCTAGTAGCCGCGGGGAGTAAAGTTAGGAGAGTGCTGTTGATCCTCCCCCGCGAACTAGAGGCTCTGTTAGGGGTCGTAGAGAGCAGGCTGGAGATTGGAGAATACAATCCGGAGAGGGATCTAAAGGTGAGGGAAAACATCACCCTTGACGAGCAAACATACATCCCCTACCCAGTCATCTACGCTGTGAAGGGGTTGCCGCAGGTCAGCCCCAGTGAGTGGCTTCTCGAGGTTAAAGGTCTTGTTGAAAAAGGCGTTGTGTTGAAGTACGAGGACTTGGTGAAGCAACCGCTGAAAACCATAACGGTCGACTTCCACTGTGTTACAGGGTGGAGCGTGAGATCCAGGGTGTACCGAGGGGTGGATGCCAAGTACATCTTGGAGGCTGCCAGGCCGCTTAGCGTTGCGAAATGGGTTTACGCTAGGGGCTACGACGGCTACTCAGCTGTGGTACCCTTCGAGGAGTTCTCAAAAGGCCTGCTCGTCTTGTACGAGGGTGATAAGCCTCTACCAACGGAGCACGGAGGGCCGGTTAGACTACTGTTCCCCCAGTTGTATGGGTGGAAGAGCGTTAAGTGGGTGAGAACCATTGAGTTCGCTGAGAAGTATAGGGATGGATACTGGGAGGTTATGGGCTACCACCCTAGGGGGAGAGCTGACTTCGGGGAGAGGTTTAAGGAGTTTTGACCAGCATTAGATTCGACTCCTTAGAGTACTACTCGACGCTCCTATCTTACTCCATAGTGCTGGAGGCCTCGGCCTACCCTAAACCAGGGAACACGCATAGGCTATCCGAGTACCCTGATAAACCCTACCTCGCATTCATCTTAAACTCCATGGTGTTTCAGAGAGCCTTCGAGGAGGCTATTAGGAAGGCGTACATGGGTCAGCGCGTGGGTGTTGGTGAAGTCGTCTACAACGCCGTGAGCCCTATGATGAGGTACAGCGGGTTCAACACATCACTGGGCCAGGCCCTGCTACTAGCCCCCCTCGCGATTTCGATCGGTAGATGCCTGCGTGAAGCGGGTGAGGCCTACGGCTACTTCGTGGAATACTATACAAGGGTTGTCGAGGAAACCAGCGTAGAAGACTCGATACTATTCTACAAATCTGTGAGGCTCGCCGCCCCGAGTTACCTGAAAAGAGAGGATGAGACCGGGGACTTCGTCAATGTATGGGATCCGGAGTTCGAGGCTAAGCTGAGGGCTAAAAGACATAGGCTAGTCGATGTTTTAAGGTTTAGTTCGGGGAAAGATATTGTGGCTAGTGAAGTGGTTTCAGGGCTTAGTAGAAGCAGGAGGTATATGGGTGAGCTGGAAAACTACCTGTCTGTCCTGAGGGATTGGAACAAGGCTCTCGTAGCAACCTTCCTGGAGATCATGGGGAACGAGATAGACACAGTCATTGCTAGGAGACATGGTTTGGATACTGCGGTTGAAGTATCGAGGAGGGCCAGGCGAGTGAAGGAGTTTATTGGGCGACCTGAGTTCGAGTCGGAGGTTAGGGCCCTCGACCAATACTTGAGGGGGAGAGGGTTGAACCCAGGCAGTCTCGCCGATATTCTCACCTCAACTATAGCGCTGTTTCTACTAAAGAACGGTTTGAAACCCGTTTTCGCTGGGATAACAGAGAGCTAGGAGGTAATTCACTTAACCAAAAAACCGAGGTTTAAAAAGCCCCACTACTCTATTTTACGATCCCAATACTTGAGGTATGCATGCTTTGAGGAGTATAAGAGTAGCCAGGACAATGGCTATAGCAGGCGTGTATACCGCGTTGACGATCATCTTAGGCTACTGGTCTTTCGGACCACTCCAGTTTAGGATAGCGGATGCCATGCTGGCTCTACCCTTCCTTAGAACGCTTGGCGTGGAAGCTGTTGCAGGCCTGACGCTAGGCGGCCTCCTCGGAAATATCCCAAGCCCCTTCGGGTTCTGGGACTGGCTCTTCGGCCCAGTGACCAACCTGGGCGCATCGTTAATCTTCTACCTTGCCGGTAAAGCCCCAGGGAACAGGGTTATCTGGCTTGCTACCGGGGGAGCGTTAAGTTCTCTATGGATCGCTTTCTCAATAGGCTACCTTGAGCTGGAACTAGTTTTCAGTCAACCATCGTGGGCATTCCTAGCAGTCTTCTCCAGTGAGCTGATCATAATACTCTTATTCGGGAGCCTCATAGTGAAATTCGCTGAAAGGATGGGTTTATGACGGAGATAATTTTCGAGAACACCACTATAGGCTACAATCCCGGCAGGCCTCTTGTGAGAGATGTGAATTTGAAGCTGGGGCCTGGAATACACCTCCTCCTAGGCCCCAACGGCGCTGGTAAAACCGCGTTGTTGAAGACTATCGCCGGCCTGCTTAAGCCTCTGGCGGGCAGGGTTATAGTAGGCGGCTTCGAGCCCTATAAGGAGAGCAGGCGTAGAGTTGCCCGTGTTATCGGGATAACCTGGCAGGAGCCGTACTACGGCTTCGTTGAAGCAACGGTGAGAGATGAGATCAACTTGATCCTCAAGCAACTTAAAATCCAGGGGAACACTACTATCCTCGGGAAGCTTGTGCCCCCTGAGCTGATGGGTAGAGACCCCTTCTCTCTAAGCGGTGGGGAGGCTAAGAGGGTGAGCCTGGCGAGCGTTCTCGTCGCGGATCAACCGGTTTGGTTGCTCGACGAGCCGTTCGATAACCTCGACTTAAACGGGGTTAGGGCCGTCGTGGATCTAATTAAAGAGGCTAAAAAGACTGGGAAGACTGTTGTGTTGGCGGTGCACAACCCCTTCTACATCGAGGTTGCGTCGATCGACACCGTCCTTCTAATAGATCCGGGCAGGAGGGCTATAGATGTCTACCCGCCTAGTGGAGTAGACGATTCAATACTGGAGAAACACGGTGTTCTACCGAGGAGTCTGATTTGTCGATAGCTAGGCTTATACTATCCCACTGGGAGAATGCTCGAGCTAGCCGGAGTAGACGCTGGTTCCTCGTGAAAACCCTCTATTTTATCGCCACAATAGTTGTAGGGTTGATGAATAACCTCGCGTTCGACGCAACTAACATTGTTTTGTCTGGGAGCCTCCTCGCCTTCTCGGGGTGCCTGGACTTATTGGCGTACTCTCTACTAATCTTCCTCCCTGCGGGAGGGCTACTCTACGCGCTGGCCTACTTAACATACGGGTTCAAGCAAACCATACTACACAACTACCTCTACGGGTTCAACACGTTCCTTGCAGTCGAGTACCTGGTCGCGACCACGAGCCCAGATCTACTCGCCGGCTACTTGGATCGCGTTGGGCTCGGGCTAGTTGTGAGATTAGTGAACAATGTATTGTGGGAGCTGGAGGGGGCCCTTGACTCCAAGAGGGCTAGAGGGGTTGACTTGAAGTGGAGTGTGAAGGGGCAGGCTATGGCTTTAATCGATGCTGTTAAGATAATGGCTAAGAGGCTGAACGAGCTTGACACAGCCCTCAAAGCGAGGGGTCTTGAGTAGCTTTACTCCACGTTGGCATGCCTCTCCTTGAGCTCCTCCTCCGTCACCCCTAGCTTATCCATTAGCTCGACTACCACGCCGTCGAGGAATATCATAGCGAGGTCCTCAAACAGTGTGCCAAGCGGGGTTAGAGGCTCGTGGAGGCCGATAACCTGCCTCACCAGGTAATCGTCCTCCTTGGCTAGTTTAGTCCTCCCAGGTATCAAGACGACTACATCGCCTAGCTTGGCTAGAGGTGAGTCCATGAATGTAGTGATGCTCACAACTATTGCGCCAACCGACTTAGCGGCTTCGGCAACAGATATGACGCTCCTCGTCCTCCCGGAGCCCGATAAAGCCACCAAGACATCGCCCTTCTTCATCCTGGGTATAATCGTCTCCCCCATTACATAGACCGAGAACCCCAGGTGCATGAGCCTGAGCGCGAAGGACTTCGCCACCAGGCCACTTCTACCAGCCCCCACCACGAAGATCTTCGAGCCACGCTTATACGCCTCCACCAGGGTCTCAACCAACCTGTCTTTATCGTAGTCGCTTATAACGTCAAGAGACTTCGTAAGGAACTCAATTATCTCCAGCATGGCTCTACGAGTTAGGCCGGAGACCATGATAGCCCTGTTCTAGCTATCGTGGGACAGCTATTTAAATATCGGATATTGGCAGTCTAATCCACGACAACCCTGTGGAAGTTTAGTCGACAACCTAGAGGGTAATTTATGTGCGGAGCAACTGGAAAGGGCCGTGAGGTAGGTGATGCACAAGTTTGGAAAACCCTACGTTGAAACAGCTCCCGGTAACAGCGGAGGGGCTTGCGTCCTCGAGCTACGGCATGATGGAGGGTTGGGGGAGATCCCTTAAAGCCCCAGGACTGCAACCACCGGCCAGCTATGGCTTTAATTCATGAGTAAAACCAGCCGTTGTGCAGACGGAACAGCCGTACGTGGGTTCACGCATTACTGATTAAAACCCTCGCTACATATACTATTTAGTAGCCCCCGCTATCTCACGCCTCCGGAAGAAACCTGGTGGTTGATGATTATGATGGTGAAGCGGTTAGGCGGGGGACAAGCTTGTTTGGAGGTAGCGTGTTGCGCCTCTCAGATGTGAAGGTTTACGGCGATGTCGGGAGGCTCAAGGTTCTAAGGCCCTTCGACCCCTGGAGCTCACCTCTATGCACATGTCCATTGAAGTACAGCCTCCACCCCTACACGGGTTGCAGCCACTTCTGCCTTTACTGCTACGCCACCTCGTATATTGGTAGGAAACCTAGCACGCCTAAGAGGGACTTCATCAAGAGGCTGAGGGAGGATTTAAGGCATGTTAACTCGAGGCTGACTATTGAGTTGAGCACTAGTAGCGACCCCTATCCGCCGTTGGAGGCGTGGATGGGTTTAACGAGAATGGCCCTCAAACTGTTGGCGGAGAGAGGGCTCAGAGTGTTGATCACGACGAAAAGCGATATAGTGGTGAGGGACATCGACATTCTCAAGACTACACCAAGTGCTGTCATGATAACTATAACAACATTCGACGACAACCTAGCCTCGAAGCTGGAGCCGGGCGCCCCCAGCCCATCCAGGAGATTAAGGGCTGTCGAGAGGCTGAGCGAGGCCGGTGTCCCGGTCGGCGTTAGAGTCGACCCTATTCTACCAGGTCTAAACGATGACCCCCAGATGATCAAGCAACTCGTGGAGGCGGTGGCTAACGCCGGCGCCAGGCACATAGTGACCTCAACACTAAAACTGAAGCCAGACATCTACAGGAGGCTTAGAGAGGCCTTCCCGGAACTAGAACCTGTTTACAGGAAACTCTACTATAGTGAGGGAGAGGTGATCCAGGGCTACAGGTACCTGCCGAGGGCTCTAAGAGAGAAAATCCTCGAGCCCGTCATCGACTACGCGCTGGAGAAGGGTTTAACGGCATCCGTTTGTAGGGAGGGTTTAGGCCCAAGGTTTTTAAGGGCACCTACCTGTGATGGATCACACTTAATACCCGTGAGGGCTAGCAGATGAGTGAGGGCTCTATGTTAAAGGAGCCCATTAAGATCCTAGAGTACAAGGCTTCCTGCCCTGTATGCGGGAGGGAGGGCGTTGTAGAGGACTTCGTATACGAGATACCCCACTTCGGCAGAATCCTCCTAACAAAATTCCAATGCCCCCACTGCGGTTATAAGCACAGCGATATTGAAAACCTGGAGGAGAATGACCCCGTCGAGATCACGTACAGAATCGAGGTTCCAGGGGATGAGAGAGCACTATTCGTGAAGTCCTCCTCAGCCGCCATAAGAGTCCCGGAGGTAGGCGTAGAGATAACACCAGGTGCTTTCTCGCGAGGCGAGATAACCACTGTTGAGGGCATCGTATTGGAGTTGATCGACGTTTTAAAGTCCGCGTGCGAGAGCTCATCCGACTCCTGCACCTCGAAGATCCAGTACCTCCAGGGCGTCCTCGAGGGGAAGAACCGTCTAACTATAATAGTCGAGGATCCCACGGGTGTTTCAAGGATTTTGAGCAGTAAGGCAGAGGTGAAAAAGATTAGGTTAAAAGAGGGTTAAAAGAGGGAAAACAGCTACTCGGGGAATAACGGCACCAGCCTGGCGTTAACTACATCCACTAGACCTCTATCTGTCAGCCTCAGCTCAGGGATGACTGGGAGCGCGACAAGCGCTAGGGTCATGAAGAAGCTATCGAACTCTACGTCGAGGTTCTCCTTGAGCTTGCCTACGAAGCTCTTGTATTCCTCGTAGACCTCCTCGGGTTCTTTAATGCTCATTAAGCCGGCTAGCTTCAGCTCTACAACTCCTAGCACCCCACCTTCGTGGACAGCGACTATGCCACCCTGTATTTCAACGAGCTTTCTTACAGCGAGGCTCATGTCCACTGGGTTATAGCCTGCCACAATTATGTTGTGGGTGTCGTGGGCTATCGTCTGTGCTATCCCGCCTATCCTCACGCCAAGCCCCTTCATAATACCTTTACCTATACTACCAGTCCCCCTATGCCTCTCCAACACTGCCACGTAGAGCTCGTCTTCTGCTAAGAGCGGTTTACGCCCTACTACTTCAATACTCTCCTGAATCCATTTTGTCAATGCGGAGCCCGGTTTAACCTCGATCACATTGGCTTTAACGCTACCCTTCTCTACTCTAGCCCATGGAACAAGGTCGTCGGGTTGGGGGACGGCTTTCAAGTTGACTGTTTTCAACGCGTAGTCTGGGTAGGAGGGTTTCTCTAATTTCTTCTTCAACTCTCCCTTGTAGTAGATTATCTCCCCGTTGGCTATAACGGTCTCGGGCGTAATGTGCTCCAGCCTACTAGTTATGAAGAAGTCGCCGAGCCTAGCGGGTGCTACGACGCCTATATGCTCCTCCAAGTGGAGCCTCATAGCGGGTCTCAGAGTAGCGTATTTCACCGCTTTCACAGGATCCATGCCCATCTCGATCGCCTCGTTCACGATCCTGTCCATATGCCCCTTCTCGAACAAGTCTGCCACGTTTAAGTCGTCGCTCGTGAAGGCACATACCTCGCAGTCAACTCTTCCAAGCTTCTCCACCAATGGGGACAAGTCCCTCCACGCACTCCCCTGCCTGATGAAGACGTGAATGCCTCTCCGGGCCTTCTCCAAGGCCTCTGAGCCTTCCGTGGACTCGTGGTCGCTGAATATCCCGGCTGAAATATAGGCGTTCAGCCACTCGTCCTTCAGGAGGGGGGCGTGGCCGTTGACGACAAGCCCTTTCTCATAAGCCACCTTGATCTTCTCGAGGACATCCGGCATGGCGTTGACGACGCTCACGAAGTCCATTACCTCGCCTAGGCCGACGACGTTCTCGAGGCCTGCTAGCTCGCTGATGTCGCTCGCCGTTATCTCGTTAGCCGTCGTCTCCAGCCCCATGCCCGGGAAGGTCGCCGGGACACAGCTGGGTATGTCTATGAGTATTTTTAGAGGGGTCTTCCGAGCAGCCTCCGCGAACAGCTTTACGCCTCTCACGCCGAGCACGTTCCCTATCTCATGCGGGTCGGCTACAACTGTTGTGGTGCCGTGTTTCAGAGCTATCTTGGAGAAACCATAGGGGTCTAGGAGGCTTGACTCGATGTGTATATGGGGGTCTATGAAGCCCGGGGCGACGTAGCCTCCCCTACCATCTACAACCAGGGTGCTCGAGCCAACATGCTTTGAAGCCTTATCAGAATCCACTATGCCTGCAATCCTCCTCCCCTTAACGAGCACAGCCTGGTTCTCCAACACCTCCCCTGTGGTGACGCTCACGATGTTAGCGTTGACTACAACGATATCGGCTGGGATAAGGCCTCTAGCCGTCTTTATTAGGCTTGCTCTCTCGGCTGGGTCGTATTTTAGAAATTGAAGCATGAGCACTACCCGGGGGTTTTATTATTCTCTTGGAGTAGTACCTTATTAATTTTCATGCCATATCCGTTAATCAGGTGTCAATCGTGGCCGATATATATGTGAGAGGCGGTTGGATAATCACAATGGACTCGAGGAGGAGGGTTATAAGAGATGGTGCGGTCGCGGTTGAGGACGGCGTTATCAAGGCTGTCGGGAAGAGAGAGGAGCTGGACCCGCAGTACAAGAGTTACAGCGACATCCTGGTAGACGCCCAGAAAAGCGTGGTGATACCCGGCCTCGTGAACACGCATGTACACCTCGCGCAAGGCCTCTTGAGGGCCTGCGCAGACTACAAGAGGCTTATACCATGGCTTAAAGAAAGGGTTTGGCCGCTTCAAGGGAATTACAAGCCTGAGGAAGCCCTCGTCTCAGCCAAGCTTGTTGTAGCCGAGATGCTGAAGTCAGGCGTCACAACCTTCCTGGAGACAGGGCTTGTAGGCAGGTATGGTGTGGACAACATAATCGAGTTCCTGCACGAGAGTGGTATTAGGGCTGCTGTCGCGAGGCATGTCATGGACTTGAAAGGATACGCCTTAGAGGAGAACATCCTCCACGAGGGCCTGGTGGAGCCTGGTGACACAAGCTTCAACGATACTGTGAGGCTTTACCAAAAATACCATGGCTGGGACTCGAAGATATGGATCTGGTTTGGGCCCAGAACCCCTGGGGCCGTCTCACTGGAGCTGTACAAGAAGATCTCGGAGAAGGCGAGGGAGTTGAAGACGGGTATAACAATGCACTTGGCCGAGGTGAGAGAGGACGTCGAGTACACTACAAAGCTTTTCGGGAAGAAGCCCGTCGAGTTCGCTCACTGGGTTGGGTTAACTGGGCCCAACGTGGTGCTGGTTCACGTTGTCTGGGCTACAAGCGAGGAGATAGATCTTTTAGCTAAAACAAAAACGAGTGTAAGCCACAACCCGTCTTCAAACATGAAGCTCGCGAGCGGCGGGGCTAAGGTGGCCGAAATGCTGAGGAAAGGGGTTAACGTCACGCTTGGGACAGACGGTGGGCCGAGCAACAACGACTACGACCTCCTGAGGGAGATGAAGATAGCCGCCCTCCTCCAGCCGTTGATCACAGGCGACCCGGAGGCTGTAAGGGCAGAGCAGGTGCTTGAAATGGCGACTATAAACGGGGCTAGAGCTCTCATGGTGGACAATATGGTAGGTAGCATAGAGGTTGGGAAGAAAGCTGACATAGTTGTCGTAGACTTCAACCAACCCCACTTGAAGCCGACAAACAACCCTGTATCACACTTAGTCTACTCTGCTATGGGCAGCGATGTCAGGCACGTCATTATTGACGGGAAGCTCGTAGTCTACGATAGGAGGATACTGACGTTCGACGAGGAGGAGGTGCTCAGCAAGGCTGATGAGGTAGCCCACAACCTCTACCAGAGAGCGGGGGTATGCCTGGAGCCGGATCTAAAGTGGCCCGTTTTTTAACCAGTTTTTCCTTATATTAAACCTATTCATTGTCACAAATTTGAGACGCTTTACTGCGACACGTGATAATGTTTAAATGTTTAAAGTATACCGAGATTTCAATTTTAACTCGATCCCAACTAATGATGATTCTGATTAATAGTTTAATATTTAATGTTATAGGTGTTACTTTATGTGTCTCAAATACTGTTTATTTTGGAAGCAATAAATTTATATATCCCCTCATTCTAGAATTATTAATCGAAATAAAAGTGTAAGAGGGTTGGATCATGCCTGAGAAGCTAAAGTTCTTCGACCTTAAGGCCAAGAAGTACTATGAGACAGACCAGTACGAGGTTGTTGTGAGGGAGACTAAGAGGGGCAAGATAAAGATAGCGTTCGCAGTCAGCCCCTACAGCGGCAAGAAGTTTGCTAGGATCCTAGGCCCGGCTAAGTAAAGGGGATAACCTTCGCTTCTCCATAAATAATTTTTTCCCTTCACCGCATCCATCCAAACCCTCTATCCACCTGTGCAAACAGCTTCAACAGGACTCTTCTGTAAAGCCTCCTTCAACTCTATGATCTTCTTCATGACGTCGACGAAGTAGTCTATCTCTTCACGTGTGTTATAGATGTAGAAGCTGGCTCTAACACTACCGAAGGTCTTAAGCCTTTCATCAGGGCTAGAAGGTATCTTCTCGGGCGGCGGATCCAGGTAGGTGATCTTGAGCCTGTAGTGGAGTGGGTGCGCGCAGTGCAACCCTGTCCTAACAGCTATCCCGAAGAAGTCAAGGGCGGAGCCGACTGTGTGGTGGTGTAGCCCTTTAACGTTAAATGAGGCTACGCCAGTCTTATCCTCCGCCCTCCTGGGTCCATAGATGGTTATTTCATCCGGGAACTCCTCTAATAGACGCTTGAGGAAGTAGTCGACGAGGGTCTTCTCGTGCTCCCTCACGTTCTCCATGCCGAGCCTCATCAGGTATTCCGCCGCAACCGCTAAACCAATTCCAGCCTCGATGTTAGGGGTGCCCGCTTCAAACCTCCAGGGTAGCTCGAGCCACACAACATCGTCTAGTGTCACGTCTTTAATCGTGTCACCGCCTACTTTAAACGTCCCAAGCTCGTCGAGCAGGTCTCTCCTACCCCATAAAACCCCGCTACCAGTCGGCGCCAGCATCTTGTGGCCGCTGAAAGCCAGGAAGTCTAATCCAAGCTCCCTGACGTTGGTTGGTAGGTGGGGTGTGAACTGCGCCGCGTCTCCTACGACTATGGCGCCGACTTCTCTAGCCCTCCTCACTATCTCCTTCACGTTGTTGATCGTCCCCAGCACGTTGCTTGCCATCGTTAAGACCACTACTTTCGTCCTCCTTGTGATCACCTGGTCTAGGCTACCGTAGTCTAAGTAGCCCTCGGCTGTGACATCGATGTACTTGACCACAGCCTTCTTCAAGGCCGCTATCTTACGCCAGGGTAGCATAGTGCTGTGGTGATCCATAATAGTTGTCACGACTTCATCCCCCTCACCCAGGTTCTGGAGACCCCAAGTGTAGGCTAGCAGGTTCATGGCGTCGGTTGTGTTGTTGCAGAACACGATTTCGTCCCAGGAGTAGGCGTTTATGAACTTGGCTAGGGTCTCGTGGGCTTTCTCGTACATCTCGCTCGCCTCCTGGCTGAGGGTGTGGAAACCCCTGTGGACGTTAGCGTTGTGCTTACTGTAGAACTCCACTATTGCCTCGATCACCTGCCGGGGCTTCTGTGTTGTAGCCGCGTTGTCGAAGTAGACTAACCTCCTGCCCTTGATCTTCCTCTCGAGGATAGGGAAATCTCTCCTAACTTCGAGGGGGTCAAACATCTAAACCACATAAACCTCCTTATCTCCAGTCAAGGAATTATACTTTTATTATATTAGGTAAATATGGCTTGAGGTGTGTTCTTGGAGATCACGCTTGTCGCCAGCGGTGGAGGACACACTAGCTTCGCAGTTGCTCTAGGGGAGAGGTTGCTGGAACTTGAGCCTGGAACCCGGTTTAATATCATCGTCCCCAGAGGAGACCTCTACTCTGTTAGACGCATAACGGGGAGGCTCAAGGGCCGTAATTTAACCGTCGCCTTCACGCTGAAGCCTCTGAACCCGCAGGAGAGGCTGTACAAGATAATAGCGAGGGCGCCCTCGTCGATGGTCGAGGCGCTAGCAGTGGTCAAGAAGACTAGCGCCGTGGTCTGCACGGGCTCAAACCACAGCCTCCCACCCTCTATAATAGGCTTGCTGGCTGAGAGAGTGCCTGTTTTCTGCGTTGAAGACCCTTACAGGGTGTACAGGAGAAGCAGGTCTGTCAGCCTCGTTCACAGGCTGGGAGGGTTCGTTTTCCTACAGTGGCGTGAGCAGGAAAAGCTCTACAGATCCAGGGGCCTGTACGCTGGGCCTATATTCGAGAGGCCCCTCTACAAGCCAGAGGCAAAGGGCTACGTGCTCGTGATGACTGGGACTATGGGGCATAGACTCCTCTTCAAGACCCTGATCAGAGGGGGTTTAAAGGGGCGTAGGCTCGTCGTACAAGCTGGTAGATTGTGGACTGGCTACCTGAGAAGGATGCTCCCGGGAAGCGTGGTCTTCGACTACGACCCCAACATAGACAAATGGATCGCAGGGGCCGATGTCGTCGTGACCCACCAGGGCGTGGGGGCTATTCAAGCGAGCCAGGCCTACGGTAAGCCTGTGGTGCTCGCCTACAACCCAGATATAACCCTCGCGGGCGGCTTGAGAGACGCTGAGTTCGTGGCGGGGAAGCTCAACGCCGTCTTCATAACCCCTGATCCGGAGAAGCCGGGGCTTCTTGACGAGGCTGTTGAAGAAGCGTATGGGAGAAAACCGAATTATCTGGGTGACGGGGCCCTGAGGGCGGCTAAGACCATACTCGGGCTCGTCAAGGGGGTAGGACGCCTGGGAGCCTAGGGTGGAGCGTAACATAGACTACGTGGTCTAAGCCTAGCAGGAACCTGATGAAGCGCTCTAAGCCTAGGCCCCAGCCGCAGGAGGGCGCTATACCCCCGTTTAAAGCTAGATCGAGGAACCACTTGTACTTCCCAACATCCTCCCCCAGCCTCTTGATCCTCTCCACAAGCCTCTCATACCTGTACTCCCTGCACCCCCCGTCCAAGGCCTCGCCGAAACCCCATGGCAGGATGAGGTTGAAGTCCATGTTGAGCTTCTCGTCGCCTTCAACCGGGTAGTAGTAGAACCCCCTGCTCGCCTGGGGGAAGAAGGCCAGCCAGAAGGGCTTCTCGAATTCCTTGGATAGAGCTGTCTCAGCCTCCACGCTCAGCTCTCTACCCCACTCCTCGTTGAAGCCCATCTCCCTGGCTTTCTTGACCGCATCGCTGTAGGTGATTACAGGGTAGGGCGGCTTGAGCAAGTTTAGATCCCTAATTCTTTCGGGTAGAACATCAGGTGAGTCCTCGAGGATCCTCTTGTGGGAGTAGTATATTAGATCCTCGGCCAGCCTCATGACATCCTCCATGCTTGAGAGACTCCACTCCAAGTCCAGCTGGGTGAACTCGAAGAGGTGTCTCCCACTACCCGAGTTCTCCAGTGGCTCCTCCCTCACGTTCCTGGCAATGTAGTATATTTTCTCGAAGACGCTCGCCATCAACTGCTTGTACATTATAACACTGCTGGTTAACTCGAGCTTGAACCCGTAGGCCTGCGTCCAGAGCTTCCTAGCCCCCCTTAAACCAGGGTCGCTGGCGACCCCGACCATCGGCGCCTCTATTTCAATGAAGCCCCTCTCCTCTAGAAGCTCCCTCGCATACTTCAGGAACCTGTTTCGAAGGAACACTGTCTTCCAGAACTCCTCTCTCCTAACATACCAGTAGTACGACTCGGCGAACTCCCTTGGGCCGGGCTTCCCAGCGATGTAGTCTACTCTTCTCTCAACTATAGGCTTATTTATCACGGCGATGTCTTCTACTATTAGACTGCCCTCCCTCAACACGCCTTTAATCCACACAAGGGACTCGAGGGGGAGTGACGCCAGCTTACCCGCATGCCTCCCCTCGACTCTAACCTCCCTTAGACCAGAGGGGTCTCTCAGAACGACCAGGCCATCCTTTTTCCCGGCGATCCACGCGAGGATTTCGCCGCTACCGTCTTCTCTCAGAGAAAGGGTTCTCTTGAATTTAGACCAGAAGGGTTTAGGCAGTTGTGTTAAATGACATCCCTTGGACACCGGTCTCATTATGATGGGCTCAAAGTTTATAAATCTTTATTCCTACGAAGGCGAGTATGTTTTGAGTATTTTATCCCCTGAGATCGCGTAGACCTCTACATACCTTCTCAGAGGGGTTGACTTGAGCTTCGGCATCAATACCTCGTCAACTTGGAAGACTCCAGCTGTCTCATCCATGTACACGAGTATCCTGACGGGGTTGCTCTCCCCCTCCAGTATCTCGACGCTCTTTATGCTTAAGGCTGAGAGGCTGTGGATGTTCACATTGCCGAGCGAGTAGGGCACCCTGGCCCTTCCCTCAGCCATATCCAGGCCGTCACCTACTTTAACGCAGCCTGCCTCCATGGAAAGGCACTCGGCGTCGTAGGCCGTGCAGTAGATGCTGTGGAGGATCTCCTGTCTCAACCTAAGCCTCTTACGGGTGTCCTCGATAAGCTTCTCCAGGATCCTGGATACAACGGGTGCGGCCAGTAAGGCCCCGACTCTCTCGTGCTGATCCCTGTGAACCGAGTTGCCGATGTCGTGTAGGAGGCCCCCTATCAGTGGCACGAGGGCTGCCTCCTCATCCGAGTCGGCTATACCGTCCCTCAGCAACGTTGACTCAACCCCCCTCTTCCTTAAGAGCTGGTAGAGGTAGAGGGCTGACCCCGCCGCTATCTGCGCGTGGACTGGCCCGTGGTCGTTGTACCTCAGCCTTTTCACGGCCATCACATTAGCCATCTCCCACAGGACTTGCACCTCCTCGTCGTTTAGAATAGTGTGGTATGCCTCCTCGAGCAACCTGCTCTCGCTTGTAATCAACTTATTAACTAGCTCCGGGCTTACTACAACCAATCCTAGCACCTAACGCTTATTACTCTACTTGCTCTAGTTAATCACGTAAAACATGTTTTAAACGTGGGTTTAAATGAGCCTGGTGAGAAAGCGTAGAACAGGCTTGATGCCTGGGCTGAAGGCGTTCTTCTACACGTGGTCTGGCGAGAGGCCACCCGACGATACTGCCGGGCTGGAGCCTATTGCCTACACTGTCCACGGGAGAATCGACTTCACTTGGTGGGATTCCCCGGCTAGAGGTGTTCCCCCCGAGTATTTCATGGTGGACTACAAGGGTTTCCTAAAAGTCGAGGAGGCGGGCCCCTACAGGTTCTACGTTGTGACAGACGACGGGAGCAGGCTCTACGTGGACGGGAGGCTTGTCCTGGATGCCTGGAGGGATCAGCCCCCAACTCTTTACGTGAGTGAGGAGTTGCAGCTTAGGAGGGGGTTCCACAAGCTCAGGCTACTATTCTACTGTCGCTACAGGTTCTCCCAGATCAAGCTGGGGTGGATGAGAGGGGATAGAGCCGAGGTTATACCAGGGGACGCCTTATACCACACTATATCGGACAAAATATTCGTGGAGCTAGGCGGGCTGGGGGTCACAGCCGAGTTCAATATCCTCAACGGCCCCACGGTGAAGTGTGATTACACCCCCTGCGTGATAAATACACCCAGCGTAGACGACTACCTGGACGCCCGGGTTAAAGTCTACAAGGATGGGGACCTAATCTACGACACAGGACAATACATTACGTTCTTCGGGGGAGACGAGGTCGAGGTCGCCGCGACAAGCCGGGACTAGGAGAGTGGAGAGCAGGGTTAAATCGGTGGGAGAAAATCTATGATAAGGGGCCCGTCGCCTAGCCAGGATAGGGCGCCGGCCTCCGGAGCCGGAGATCCCGGGTTCAAGTCCCGGCGGGCCCGCATTCTTCTGAATACCCATGTGAAGTTCTACAGAGTTTATCGCCTATAGTTCGCGCTCTCCGGCGAGAATGTGAACTACTCGACAAGTTACCGAGTGAAACTATGCCTTCCAACCCCCGTCATAATAGAGTGAACTCTAGTGCCTTCTTGTGAGCTATAGGGGTGGACGTGAGGAGCTTCCCTATAAGCCTTAAAGATCTGGGCTGAGAATAACTCGCGCTCTGCGAGACACGTATGTTGTTACGGTACCGTTGCCTCAAGAATTAGGACAATCCTAAATAATCCTCTATGGTTAAGTCTGATACATTAAATGTAGTAATCGGCTTAAGCTACCTCGCTTAAACATTCCCCATGTTTATTGCGGTGTGAACTCGTCTATATGTAAATATCGTTGCTTTATCAACTCCTATGAATGCTATTGTAGCCATTAGCAATCTATCTATTCTTGACCTCTTTGCTGTTTTCTCCTGGAACTTTGTTTAGGTTAAGGTTTCAAACTGTTACAGCCGGTTAAACCACGTGAAAAAGTAGGGTATGCATCTTAAAAATTACCGGTTCGAAGCCAGCTACTATACCTTCGATATTTTTACAGGTATAGAGTGCACAGAGCAAGTGATACACGGATCAAACGCTACAGCCACTCTCCTAAGGGTATCTATGATGTCTTCGCTTAGGGTCCTCTTCAATACTTTACCGCGCCCAATTTCCTCCATTGCAACAAGGTTCTGTGCTGTGGGAGTTACGAGGTTTGCAGCCATGACTATGCCTTGTTGATCCACGGTGTATCTATGGTATAATATTCCACGAGGTGCTTCAATCGCGTGAACACATGTACCTATCTCACTTATCTTAATCGGCTCTGCTTTACTGATGAAACTCGTTGCTTCGTAGCTCTCTAGAAAATCAGTTATCTCTACCGCCGCGTCATGGATTTCAGCGAATCTCGCAATGGCTCCTTGGAATACGTTGTCTAGTTTCCTGTACCACCCATATTGTTTAAGTAGGTCTACGGTTTCCGGTGCTAATTTATCCATATGCTTGTTGAACCTGGCAATAGGGCCCACAACATAGGGTTTTCCACTTATCTTATACAGTAAAGCTGTTTTGTTTTCGCGCTGTAGGACTTCAACTGTTCTCTCATAGAAATCGTACGCGTTCATTATCATATCATTACACTCTATTCTGGTACTCATATGCGGATACTCATCCTCGTAGACCGAGCACAGTATTAAGTCTTGTTTTTCACTAGGGTATGTCTCTAAACTCAACATGAAATCAGCGAATTTTACTAAAAGCGGGTTAAAAGTCCTCCTCATAATCTTGTTAAGTTTCGACGCTTCTTCTCTAGAAATGAGCTTGGTTACTCCACCGACTTGAATAGACACGACGTTGTGGATTCTCCCACCAATACTCTTCATCAGCAACTCGGATAGTTTAACGAGTTCAATTATCGCCTTGAATAACTCAGGGTTCCTCTCCGCGAGATCCATGAATGTCCTAGCTCCAATTAGATCCGGTAGGTTTAAGAGGCCAATATGTATCATGTGGCTTTTTATCCTCTCAGCTAGGTGAACTACGGCTCTATACTGTTCGACTTCCAGTGGAACGTCTACTCCTAGGCATTCTTCAAACGCCTTAGCTGCTCCAAGGGTATATGATGACCCGCATAAACCACATATTCTGCTAACTAAGTCTGGTACCGTGGTGTAGTGTTTGTTTCTAACAATGTACTCGAAGAACCTCGGCGCCTCGGTGATGTGGTATTCTACGTCCCTCACGCGGTTTTCTCCATCAATGATCACCGCTATCTCTCCTTCGCCCTCAACCCTTATAAGTGGTTCAAATTTTGCTTGATCCATCTACCTTCCCTTCACGTACTTAAACGACTTGTATCCATATCCACGTAGGGCTGTTTGGATCATTGACCCTGGTGCACCGAGCTTATTTACCTTATCAATGAATCTCTCTAGTTTAACTTCGTTGAGATCCCATGTCCTTAAACCATAACATCCATAGCATCCGCGTTGGAATGATGGACATAGTGCACCGCAACCGCTAACTGTTATCGGCCCCAGACATGGAATACCTTGAGAAACCATTACGCATGTTAACCCCTTACGTTTACACTCACTGCACACGCTTTCAGGCAGTATTAAGGGTAGTCCACCGATAGCGTATTTTCTAAGCATGTTAACGACCGCCTCACCTTTAACTGGGCAACCTGGGAGGAAGAAATCTACTTTCACTATTTCACTAACTGGTTTTGGTTCACTATAAACATCTATTTTCTGCGGGAAAGGATAAACTGCCTTCTTGACTTCTTCGAAGTCTTCGCCGGCGCGCAGTGAGTGAACTCCCCCTTGAACGGCGCATGTTCCCAGCGCTACTAGGGTTTTTGATCTAGCTCTGAATTCTTCCAGTTGTCTCTCCTGCCTGGTGTTTGTGACAGATCCCTCTACGAGTACTAAATCGTAATTATCTTTTGAAATAGTCCCCAACTCTGTGAAGTAGGCTATCTCATACTTACTCAGTAAATCCTCGCTTGTTAACAATGCCACAAGTGCTTGGTTCAAGCAGCCAAAGCATGATGTTAATTTAAGGAAGGCCACGCGTAACACTAGTTACACCCCTTCAATCCATAAGTAGTCCTCTACTTCACTATACGGGAACACCGGCCCATCTTTACATACGAAGTAGTGTCCGAATTGACAGGTCCCGCATAAACCTACTCCGCATCTCATTCTTCGTTCAAGTGACAAGTATATGTTTTCTTTCCTGAAGCCCTTCTCGAGCAGTCTCCTGACGGCGACTTTCATCATGACTTCTGGGCCGCATACGTATGATACTGTCTCCTCTGGTTTAACCTCGATGTTTTTGACCAGGTCTGTGACGAAGCCAACGTGGTGATTCCAACCTTCAACTCTCACATCTGAGGATAACAGAACTTTAACACCGGGTATTTTGGAGTAGTTGGTTAGCTCGTACTTGTAGAGCATGTCTATAGGGCTTCTAGCACCGTAGAGTATGTAGATATCACGGTATTTTCTTCTATTTTTCTCAACATATTTTATAACGGGTCTAAGCGGTGCGAGGCCTATTCCTCCTGCGACGATAACTATGTGCATGTCTTCGTGTTTGTCGATCGGCCAACCATTACCGTATGGCCCTCTCACGCCTAGAATCGAGCCGGTTCTAGCCTTCTCTATTATACTCTTCGTCACAACGCCCACGCTTCTTATAGTATGCTCAATTATCGTTGAACCCCCTGATCTCACCGGTAGACTAGCCGCAGATATTGGTACTTCACCTATTCCCCAATAGTAGATCATGTTGAATTGCCCTGGTTTTATGTCGTGCTCTCCCTCTATTCGCAGAGTGAATGTTTTAACTGCTGGCGCTTCATCTACTACTTTAACTACAATTGCTTTCCGTGATCCAAGGATTCCTAATATATCACTCACCTCCACCCTCATTAACCCCACCTCGAGCAACGTAATTCACTGATTTACGAAGATCTATGCTCATCGGGCACCACGTTATGCACCTACCGCATCCAACACAGCCGAGTAAACCTATTTGCCTAGGGTAAAACACGAACTTATGTAGCAGGAAGTGTCTATACCTAGTGTACAGTTCCCGCCTAAAGTGGCCGCCTGCGACCTGTCCATAAGTGTAGAGTAGGCACCCAGTCCATAGAGCTGTCTTTACTCCCATGTTCTCCTCATTAATACTGTACTCGAATTCCAGGCAGAAACAAGTTGGGCAAACGAAATTACAGTTTCCGCAGCCTACACATTCCTCCGACACCTTGAGCCATAAATCTCTGTCTCCAGCTTTCTTCAACAGATTCTCCTGTACTTCTCTCATCACTTTCCTGAATGCCCTACTAGTTGACTCTCTTGTTGACTCTATCTTTTCACGGTACCCGCTAACTTCTCTTTCACTAGCAGGTTTTAGACCCAGCTTGACAAGGATTTCTCTACCTAATTCACTTCCATATTTGAACAATGCGCGTTTCTCATCTAGCCTAGCGTACGCTACGTCGAAACCGTCCTCTACAGATGGGCCACTGCCCACTGCCCCGCAGAAGCAATTATTATTTGGTTCCAGGCACTCTTCCACAATTATCGCTCCAATGGACCTCCTCCTGCTCGCGTAAACCGGGTTCTTGGAGCCTATAATATAATCGAGGACTTCTATTGCCCTGCGGTCACATGGCTTTATACCAAACAAAGCAGTTTGCCTCATGTCAGTTTCAGGCGCTTCAACGCGAGAGTAGTCTTCGGATTCGTATAGAAGTACTTGCTCTGAGGGAAGCAGGAACACTTTTGGCGATACAGAGCTGTGTCTGAACCTGAAACCCTCCTTCAACCTATATAATCCTGGTTCAACGTGATCTTCCACATTAAGCGGTAAATCAGCGACACTATTAATCTCACCCCAGGAAACACTCCCAGCATGGTACCGGTACCCCTGCACCTGTAGATTCAAAGCCTCCTTCAACACTCTTATCAATCTATCTAAGTCATCCACGCTTCCTAAGTAATATGAGCCATGTGTTACCAGAAACAGTGGTCACCTTTTCCTGCCTTCTCATAAATATTTTTAACTTTGTATTCCGTTAAAAACACCGCTTTTAGGATCGTTAACCTGCCTCCAGAACATTTGACTCTATAGGTGCTGGATCTATTTGGCTAGCTTCTCTACTTCTATAACGTAGCAGTTAGATTTTTTCTCAAACATGCACGCTAACCCCATGATTTCCGAGCAAGCTATATCGGTAACTTCTTGTAAGTTTTTGTTAAATTAGAGTTGATACCTCTGATATCTCGAGGAGTATTGCGTAATACAGGTGTCCATATCTCAGTAAACCTACGTAGGACACCGCTATTTTGCGGACTTCCTATCCCTGTACGAGAGTTGGCTCCTGGTGCTGGGTACTCCTCTATCCACAAATCAAACTACGTCTCACTCCCGCTAACACCGGCGATGACCGCCTCGGGGTCTTTCAGTACGTTCCCTGTGCCAATTAATACTACTACGTCGTCTTTTCTTATCACTCCCTCCTCCAGGGCTCGTTTATATCCTGCTAGTGTTGTAGCACTAGCTGGCTCCACCCCTAATCCCTCATATCTACCTAGATCTCTCATTGCTCTCAGTATTTCCTTATCTGAGACCGCTATGAACTCCCCCTTCGACTCCTCTACTGCCCTGATGGCTTTCAACCAGTTTACTGGCCTGCCTATCTTGATGGCTGTGGCTACTGTTGATGGATTGCCTACTTCTATTAGGTAGGGGGTTTTACTACGCCAGGTTGCGACGATTGGCGAAGCTTTCTCGGCTTGTACACCGATCATTACGGGTAGTTTATTTGTTAACCCGTAATCATAGAGTTCCTTGAAGCCTTTCCAGATAGCCGATATGTTACCTGCGTTGCCGACTGGGACAATCGCGAAGTCTGGGCTTTCACCTAGTTCATCAACTATTTCGAACGCGATCGTTTTCTGCCCCTCAAGCCTCCAGGGGTTATACGAGTTGAGGGGATACAAGTTTCTCCTCTGCTTTAAAACGTACTCTGTGAGGACGTGTTCCAGCGCATTATCGAAGACGCCTTCGACTTCAAATATCTCCGCCCCGTATAGGAGTGCCTGAGCTAGTTTGCCCTTAGCCACATTACCGCGTGGTAGCACCACAACACACTTTAAGCCCGCTCTAGCTGCGTATGCGGCCGCTGAAGCAGCTGTATTCCCTGTACTAGCCACAACTACCCCTTCTACTCCAATGTACTTGGCTATAGTCACACCGAGAGTCATACCCCTATCCTTAAAACTACCAGTCGGGTTGGAACCCTCGAGTTTCACGTATACTTTTTGGCTTTGTGTAATTCTGCTTATTTTTACTAACGGGGTACCTCCCTCACCCATTGTAATAGGTTCTATATTATTTCTCAGTGGCAGCAACTCAATGTACCTCCAAACACCGAATCTTCTCCTCCTAGCCTCCGGCCAGCTGAAATTAGTTTTCTTGGGCATAACTACCTCTAGCAGGTTCCCGCATCGAGGACAGAAGAACATCCACGGGTCTGCTTGGTATGTTGAACCACACTTAATGCATTTCAAGTAGACGTTTTCTTTGAAAATTTGTTTTAGATCCTCGTTTCCAAGGTTTCAGCCTCATATTATCCAGTAGGTATACGGGAAACAATTTATTGGGTTATTGAGTTTAAAAACACTTGGATAAATTGTTTTAGCCTGTCCTGCGATAATTAGTTATTGAGCAAAAATGTGAACGAGTTTAAACTTATAAACCCGTGGCTTATCATAATTGCTCTAATAATCCACTCAACGGGGATAGGTGTGTTTAATACGTTAGGTACAGGAGAGTAGTTGTTAAATCACCGGCCTCCATAGCTAACTTGGGGCCGGGGTTCGACGTAGTTGCGGCCGCCATAAAAAACCTACACGATATCGTTGAAGTAGAAGTCTCTCCTGGGGTAGGATCCATCCACGTTGAATCTAAGGGGTTTAATGCTCCTCAGGGTTCAAGTAATGTAGCCTACCATGTGGCTAGAGCATTCGTTGACGAGCTAGGCTTATGGAACTACAATATACTCATTAGGATAGTTAAAGGAGTACCGCCGGGTTACGGGTTAGGTAGCTCGGGTGCGACAGCCGCTGGAACCATTAAAGCTTTGAGCTATGCTTTTGGAGTTGATTTAAGCGAGGATAAGCTACTCTATTATGCGGGTATTGGGGAACAATACGTTGCTGGAGTACCCCACTACGATAACGCTGCTGCCAGTTTATTTGGGGGATTCGTGATCCTCGATCTAACTTGCAAACAGGTGTTCAAGTATGCTCCGCGGAGGGAGATACCAGTAGTCATAGTTGCTCCTAAAGTCAACTACGGTGGATTACGTGGTAAAACAGAGTACGCTCGCTCAATCCTACCGCGAACAATTAATTTGGAGCTCCACGTGAAGCAATCCTCAGCTATAGCTAAGTTAGTCTACGCTATACTGACAGAGGACTTGAAACTACTTGGGGAGGCTGTATCCATAGACCATGTTGTCGAGCCGCATAGAGCTAAGTTAATCCCTCTTTACATGGAGGTAAAGAAAATAGCCCTCGGCGAGGGGGCATTTGGATTCAATATAAGTGGCGCTGGTCCCTCAATGTTCATCATACATGAGGATGAAGGCAAAGCCTACAGCATAGCGTTGAAGATCAAGTCTTTCTACGAGGGGGAAGGAGTAGAATCCGAGCTATTCTCCTCGAGTATATCAAGTGTGGGGGCTGAGGTGATTGAGGCTTATGAGTAGCCGTGGATTAGTGAGAATAGCCATCATAGGGTTCGGGAATGTCGGTAGGGGTTTAGTGAAAACCATAGCGTTGAAGAACGATGAGTTAGCTAGGAAGCTAAATATGGCCGTTAAGGTAGTGGGGGTAGTGGACTCCAGGGGCATGGCGTTGAAGAAAGACGGTTTCACCGACATTGAATTACTGAAGCTCCTGGAGCAACCTAGATCCAGCGTGGGGACATACGCGGGTTATGGAAGAAATTACGTTGACGTTGAGGAACTATACAGTGAAGTTCAACCGGAGATACACGTGGAGCTAACTCCAGCTAACTATGATACAGGCGAGCCCGGGTTATCCAACATTAAGAGAGCACTCAACTATGGTTTGAACGTTGTAACAGCTAACAAATCACCTTTAGTGAAAGCATTCGGAGAACTGACCACGATGGCTCAGGCTAAAAACGTTAAATTGAAGTATACTGGGACAGTTATGGGTGCAACCCCCTTCCTACGAGCTTTAAAGTGGATGAGGGCCCATAGAGTCGAGTACCTGAGAAGCATCTTGAACTCGACATCCAACTATATTTTAACTCTTATGCAGGAGAAATTGCTTGGCATCGAGGATGCTGTTAAAGAGGCGCAGTTGATCGGATTAGCTGAAAGTAATCCAAGCCTAGATATAGATGGATTTGATGCTGCAGCTAAACTTGTTATAATCTCCAATACTCTAGGCCACCCAATTAAATTCCAGGATGTTGAGAGAAGCAGCCTTAGAAGCATTGATCTGAGAGACATAGTGGTAGCAATTAAAAACGGCTACGTGTACAAGCAGATCTCAACACTTGATCTGGTGAAAAAACGTGCCTCAGTCAACGTTGAGAAAATCCCCATGAGCGATGTCCTCGCAGGCGTTAAAGGGGCAATGAACGCTGTACATATCGCAACAGATATCGGAGAATACTTTTTCCAAGGTAAAGGAGGCGGTGGAATTGAGACAGCTCACACTGTTCTAAACGATATACTAGAGATAGCTCTAGGTGATTGAAAATTGTTCTCAGTGGTCAAAGTCGGAGGCTCAATACTTAAAAGCGCTGAAGACTACGTTAAAACAGCGGCTGAATTGAGGAAGCTTGTTGAAGAAGGAGAAAGAATCATAGTAGTTGTCTCAGCTGCTAAAGGTGTAACAGATAACCTGCTGAAATACTTGAATTCTTCAAACAAAGCAATAGATGAGGTTAAAGAGTTCTACGCAAACGTTGCGAGGGAAATCGGTGGGTTTAAACTCGTTAAAAGAGTTGAGGAAGAATTGAGTGGAGTATTAAACACCCACATCAAATACAGCTCCTTGAGCCCGGCTGTATACGACCATGTTTTATCCATAGGTGAACGCTTAAGTAAAATAATTTTACGCGGAGCCCTCGACCTCGTTGGTGTAAATAGCGTTGAACTAGATGCCAGGGACTTCATACTAACCAATAATGTCCACGGGGACGCTGAAATAGACTTGGAGAAAACTGCGCCGAGAGTAGGTAAGTTAAGGGAGTTTATTAGTGAGGGAGTTATACCTGTCATAGAGGGGTTCGTCGGCTCATCTCCGGACGGATTCGTAACAACATTAGGTAGAGGTGGGTCAGATTACACGGCAACAGCTATAGCCAAGATCCTAGGCCTCGAGAAAGTATACTTAGTTACCGAGGTCCCGGGCATCTACGTGGCTGACCCCTCAATAATTAAACGAGTTGAAATAGTACCTAGGCTATCCTACAGGGAAGCTTATGAGGCAAGTCTGCATGGAGTAAAGAAGTTTAATAGTAAGACGTTTAGAGTGCTACTAGGTTCTAAGGGTATAAGAGTTTACGTTGGTGAATGGGGTAAATTCTTGACGGTAATAGATGACAGTAGTGAAGGAGAGGGGCCTAAGATGATTGCTACTAGTCGAGATGAATCTCGTATACGTGTAACAGTTATAGGCGAAGGAATATATAGAGCGAAATATGTGGCGAAGGTAGTCAACTCTCTTAGAGACCTGGGGGAATGCCCCTTGGGTTTAAACGTGAATTACCCCAGGCCCTCCATAACCCTGTTGTTTGAGGATGAAAAAGGCGCAAATGAGGCTGTTCTAACTCTATATAAGGGCCTCCTTAAGGGTGGCGATACATGACTAGGAGGGTAGCTGTTCTAGGAGCCACTGGGTTAGTTGGCCAAAGATACGTGTCCCTACTAGCTAGACACCCATGGTTCGAGATCGTTTTGGTCACCGGGTCTGAGAGAGGTTATGGGAAAAAATACGGGGAGGTAGTTAGATGGGTACTAGAAGAACCCATGCCGAGCAATCTCGGAGACATGGTGGTCGAGAAACTTGAAGCCGGGAGAATATCCAAGGAGCAAGTAGACATAGTGTTCTCAGCTCTACCACCCGAGGTAGGAGTGGATGTGGAGGTAGAGCTGGCTAAGAAGGGTATAATGGTTGTCTCAAATGCTTCACCTATGAGAATGGAGCCCGACATACCTTTATTGAACCCTGAGGTTAACGCCGACCACGTTGAAGTATTAGAGTTGCAGAGGAGAATTAGGAACTGGAGTGGGGGGATAGTCAAAGTACCTAACTGCACTACATCTATTCTAACACTCTCGCTTAAACCCCTTGTAGACGAGTTCGGTGTTAGAAGAGTAATTGTTTCATCCATGCAAGCGATTTCAGGCGCTGGTCTAACCGGTTTACCAGCAATGGTCATAGCAGACAACCTAATACCCTTCATAGAGGGGGAGGAGGAGAAAGTCCAAAGCGAGTCTATTAAAATACTCGGCGAAGTAGGTGAGAAGGGTATCGCGTTGAACAAGGATATTAAGGTTTCCGCGAGCTGTCACAGAGTAAACGTGCTAGAAGGACACACATTATCTGTCTTCCTGGAGCTACGTAAGAGTGCTAGTGTAAGCGAATTAATTGAAGCCATGAAGGAGTTTAAATCAAACAAAATCAAGAATTTAAAGCTTCCAACAGCGCCCTCAAACCCAGTTATCGTGAGGAAGGAAAACGATAGACCTCAACCAAGACTTGACAGATCCGAGGGTAATGGGATGAGCGTGGTTGTCGGTAGAATAAGGTATGATGAGGAGGTTGGATTAGTGAAATACATAGCACTAGGCCATAACACAATTAGGGGGGCTGCTGGAAACGGTGTTCTCATAGCTGAATTACTAGTGGCGAAGGGTTTAGCGTAGACACGTATAAACCTACTTGAGGGCTTGATCAAGGTCCTCTTTTAAATCCTCGGGATCCTCCAATCCAACAGACAACCTTACAAGGTTCTCCGTTATCCCAAGCTTTAACCTCGCTTCCTCGGGGATGAACATGCTACCAGCTTTAGCTGGTAGTACAGCTAGGCTCTCAGTTCCCCCTAGACTGGGCGCCCTCTTAATTACTCTAAGTTTCTTGAGGAATTCAACTGCTTTACTATATCCTCCTTTAACTTTGAAGGCTACTACCCCACCGTATAGCTTCCTCTCAAACAGCTTATCTGCAACAGAGTGATATGGGCTACTCGTTAAACCAGGATAGTATACTTCTTCTACCCCAGGGTGCTCGGAGAGGAATTCAGCTATCTCAAGCGCTGTTTTCGACTGCTTCTCGAAGCGTACTTCAAGCGTTTTCAGCCCTCTCAAGATTAAGTATGCTTCAAACGCTTGGATAATGCCACCAGTTATCCTCCTCCAGTCCCAGAGCTCAACTATGTTTGGTGTCTTCGAGATTAACGCCCCTCCAACCACATCGTTATGCCCTGCTATGTACTTGGTTAGACTATGCACCACTATGTTAGCACAGTGCTTCAATGGTTTCAGGAGAATAGGGGTTGTAAACGTGTTGTCGACTACTATTAAGGCTTTGCCACCGATCTCCCCGCATACTTCAAGCAAGTCGATCACTTTAAGTGTTGGATTAGTCATCACTTCGAGGAAAATCATTGAGGTGTTCTCATCGTATGATTCAACAATGCTTTTAGCACTAGGCCAGACTTTGATTAGTTTAAAGTTCATTTTCTCGGAGAGCTTCTCGAGTAATAGGAGTGTTGAACTATAGACCTCATAGGGGACTATAACCCTGGATCCAGGTTTAATGAAGTGGAGGAAGAGCGCTAACTCAGCGGCCATCCCACTATTAAACACCAGTGCATCCCCACCCATCTCTATTTTCGAGAGTACCCTCTCCAACGCTCTAACCGTCGGATTCTCTTCTCTCCCATATCTCACGTATGTTCCGCGATCAGTGTAGACAGCTAATCCTTCCCCGATATCTATGTACTCATATACCGCGCTTACATATATGGGTGGAATATGAGACCCGAAGTTATCTCTGAATTCATGGCCTGAAACAATCTCAGTCCCGAACTTCACATCCAGCACCTCTTTACGTTTAGTTAAACCATTAAGAGCTGAACCCTATTAAACCACCACCAGAATTCCAGCATATCTTTGCGCGTTGACACATAAATTAACGAATCATTTGAATTAGAGGAGTAAACAATACGTAAACCCAAAGGTAAAAAACTCCCAATCAACACCAATAATCATATCCCAGATAGGATCTTAGAACAGCACACCTGCCACCAGGATGATGTTAGAGTAAGGCGTGTACTCTCCGGTTCTCACCACGAACTTCACGCTTGGAAGATAACTCTTGAATTTTTCGTGGGGGACGTATTCTATCTCTATGTTTTGGCCTCTTCTCCTACTATAGGCATCTATGATGCTCAACAATGTCTCGTGAACCCGCTTGTTGTAAGTTTTTATCTCCTCCGCCAACACGGCTTTCTCGACCACCAGGTTTCTCAAAAGAAGCTCGACTATTTCCAGGAACTGCGGTTTCCCCCTTGTATAGGCTAGGTCTATTCTTTTCACGCCCACCGGTATTGGGAGTCCTGCGTCGCTTATTGCGAACATGTCTTTGTGGCCTAGGCTCGCCAAGCTGAACAAGAGGTCTGGGTGAATAATCTCGTGGTCTAACATGCATCCCACATGATAAAACTTCTCTACGTCTTGATAAAGTATATATTTAACATCGTATCCTTTAACTATTAAAGTCAGGGATGGGCTACCATGATAACTGTTCTCGGGAGCATCCATGTAGATTTCGTGATTACTCTTGATAGCTTCCCCCACCCTGGGGAGACTGTTATAGGGAGGAGTTTCAAGATCTTCATGGGAGGTAAGGGGGCTAATCAAGCTGTTGGTTGCGGGAGGCTTGGAGTAAAAGTGCATATGGTTGGGAAAGTAGGGAAAACTTTCAGGGAGGAGATTATGAGGAACTTTGAAAAGAACAATGTAGACGCTTCTTTCGTCTTTTTCGACAATGAAGTGGAGACAGGCACCGCGCTCATATACGTCAACGAGAGGTCGGGGGAAAATATGATTGCGGTTTTCCCCGGGGCCGATTACAAGCTGAGGAGTGAGGAGGTGAGCATGGCTCTAGACAGTATTGGTCCCTCGAAAGTGTTTTTGACGCAACTTGAAATCCCTATAGACATAGTAGAGGCATCTATTAAGAAAGCTCATGGTCTCTACGACTACGTTATACTGAACCCAGCCCCCTACAGAAGATTCAGCGAGGAAATATTGAAATATGTGACGCTTATCACGCCAAATAAAATTGAGGCGAGTCTACTAACAGGTATTGAAATAAGGAGCATCAGCGATGCTGTTAAAGCTGGGAAGGAACTTATTAGGAAAGGCGTTGAATACGCTGTGATAACCCTGGGCGGCGACGGCGCACTGCTTGTCGAGAGAGACTCGGTGCTCCACTTCAAGGTTTTCCCGGTGAAAGTCGTCGACTCCACGGGGGCCGGTGACGCTTTCAACGCAGGATTAGCCTACGCTATATCCCGAGGGGAATCCTTACCGGAGGCAGTTAAGTTAGCAAACGCAGTGGCGGCTCTCAAGGTGACAAAAATGGGTGCCCAGGAGGGTCTTCCCTGGAGGAGTGAGCTTGAGGCGTTCACTAGCTCCCCCATGTTTCAGTCGTATACCCCCATCGAGTTGAGGTGAAATCTATGGATGAGAGGGAGGCGCTTAGAACAGTAGACTTGACGAAGAGGTTCGGGGGGATAACAGCGCTCAAGAAGGTAAGCTTCGATGTAAAATACGGTGAGGTCCACGCTATAGTAGGACAGAACGGGGCAGGGAAATCCACGCTTGTGAAGATTATAAATGGTATTCATACCCCCGACGAAGGCTCGATCTTCATTGATGGAAAACCTGTCAAGATCAAAAGCCCCCGTGATGCGAAGATGCTGGGTATAACTTTGATCCACCAGGAGAGGATGCTCTTCCCCAACTTGACGGTTGCAGAGAACATATACCTTCCATTATTAGCTAAGAAAAACATGAAAAAAGGTATTAGTATAAACAAGAGGATGATGGAGGAGGTTGCTAGAAAGTACCTAGGGCTTGTGGGGCTTGAAATCGACACCAACGCGAAGGTTAAGGACCTCGGGGCTGGGGAGCAGGAGTTGGTGCAGATCGCGAGAGCGCTTGCTGAGGAGGCGAAAATCATATGTTTCGACGAGCCAACCAGCCCCCTCTCACGTAGAGAGGCGGAAAGATTGTTCGACGTAATAAGGGATCTCAAGAAGTTGGGTAAAGCCGTCGTCTACATAACCCACTATATTGACGAGGTTTTCCTCATAGCGGATAGGGTGACGGTATTGAGAGACGGCTCTAAGGTTGTGACGAAACCTACCACCGAGACTACTCCAGAGGAGATAACGAGATTCATGCTTGGGAGAAGCCTTGAGGAGTTTTACGTTGAAAGACGGGAGAAGAAAGCTGGGAAAACACCTGTCCTCATAGTGAAGGACTTGTACACTAAGCCCTCGACTTCTACGAGCGTCCCCTTGAAGGGTGTGTCTTTCGAGCTTAATGAAGGCGAGATACTGGGAGTAGTAGGGTTGCTGGGTGCTGGGAAGACAGAATTAGCCAAGGCATTGATAGGCGCTGAGAAAATAGAGCGGGGTGAGATATACTTGTATGGTAGAAAAACTAGGATAAAGAACCCGGCTGAGGCTGCTAAGCTGGGAATAGTTTACCTGCCCGAGGACAGGAAGAACGAGGGCCTCGTCCACTTGCTGAGCGTGAGAGACAACATCATTCTACCGCTGGTAAATCGTCTATCACGTGGGAAAATACTTAGAGACAGGAGTACAGAGGAAAACGTAGCTAAAGATTGGATAATCAGGCTTCAGATTAAGACTCCGTCAGCTGAGACCCGTGTGATAAACCTCAGCGGCGGGAATCAGCAAAAAGTCGTCGTAGCGAGGTCTCTTGCCAGGTCTCCAAGGATAGTTATATTCGACGAGCCCACTGTGGGTATTGATGTTGGGGCAAAAGTTGAAATCAGGAAATTTATATCAGAGGTTGCGAGAAGCGGGGTTTCGGTAATTTTGGCAACTTCTGATATAGATGAAGCCCTCTCCCTATCTGACCGACTACTCGTTCTGGATAAAGGGAGGGCACTGGGTATATATACTAGAGACGAGATAGGGAGGGAAGATTTGATAAGAATACTCTCGGGAGAGCCGCGAAAAGCGTGATTCTCATGGAGAGGACAACCATAAGAAACATTGCTAAAAGAATAACTGGCGCAGATGAGTTCAAGCCTTTGGTAGCATTGATAGCCCTCTACTTGTCCTCAGCGGTCATTTCACCTTATTTTCTATCGGTCTACAACCAGAAAATACTGTTGTTGCAGGCAACACCCCTAGTCCTTCTGGCCCTCGGCGAAACAATGGTTATCCTGATGGGGAGTATCGACCTTTCCCCAGGCTCTACAATGGCTCTAGCCGGGCTTATTGCAGCTTTATCTAGCAACTATTACGGTTTGGACATCCGGTTAAGCATTCTCATAGGTCTTCTCATCGGGGCCTTAGTAGGCTTGATAAACGGATTGGCTGTGACCGTAGCTAAAATCCCGTCTTTTGTCGCCACGTTGGCTACCATGGTTGGAGCTAGGGGGATAGTTCTACTGATCACGGGAGGCGAATCTATATACGGGCTTAGAGGATACGAGTGGCTGACTGATGAGAGATTCTTCGTGGCAAACATGGTTTGGATAATGGTGGTATTTGTAATTATAACCTACGTTCTACTGAAGTATACGAGCCTGGGTCTAAAAATCTACGCTATAGGGGGGAACGAGGAGGCTACCAGGTACTCTGGGATAAATGTGGACAGGGTCAAAGTAGTGGCTTTCACTCTTGCGGGTCTATATTACTCAGTGGCAGGCATCATGATGGACGCCAGACTCCAAGCGGCATATCCGTGGACAGGCTACGGGAGTGAGCTCGACGCCATTGCATCGAGCGTGCTCGGCGGTATCCAGCTGACAGGTGGCATCGGCTCTCCTATCGGTTCTTTCATCGGGGCGTATATTCTAACGCTGATAGCTAATATAATGGTTCTCCTAGGCCTCAACCCGTACTTGCAGTGGGTGGTGAAAGGCTTCGTATTAGGGGCGGCCGCGATAGCTTTATCGAGAGGATTGAGATACGTTAAGTGAACAACCATATGTGATGAGAAAGAGAAAAAACGTGTGGGAATCAGCTTGGGGCCCCAGGTAGCGGCTGTGGCGTGGCTGTCTCCGATGAGAATGTGTCAGCGTTGCTGATGGTTACCACTACTGTCGGGGTCTTGATCCAGTCGGATGGTGGGGCCCAGTTCTTCGCCAGCTTGTAGTAGACAGCGTAGACAGCCCAGTAACCCTGAAGGAATGGCGACTGGGCTATAGTGGCATACATCTCGCCGGCTTTAATGGCTGCAACCGCGTCAGGGATGGCGTCGTAGCCTACTACAATAATGTCCTTACCTGGTTTAAGGCCCGCACCCTTAATAGCCTGTATGGCTCCCAAGGCCATCTCGTCGTTGGCTGCTATCACGGCATCCACTTTCTTCGATGCTAGTATAGCCTCCATCTTGCTCAACGCTTCATCCCTCCTGAAGTTCGCGACCTCCTCGGCCACTATTTTAACTACGCCCTGCTGAACGAGCGGGTCTAAGACGTTGTGGAAGCCCTGCTGTCTTTGAATAGCCGCCGTCGTCCCGGGGATCCCGTTCAATATAACCACATTCCATGGCTGGGGCTTACCGCTCTGGTTCAACGCCTGTATTAAGGCTTTCGCAGCGTCTTCAGCTCCTTTAACGTTGTCTGTCCCTATGAACAAGAACCTCAGCGTCTTATCGCTTACATCTCTATCTGTTGTGACAACAGGTATCCCATTCTTCTTCGCGTCGCTTAGGGCTGGTTGTATAGCCTGGATATCCGTGGGGTTGACGATGAAGGCGCTGAAGCCTTGTCCGATCGCCGTCTCTATCTGATTTATCTGCTGGGTAGGATCGTCCTTGGCATCGTAGACAACTAAGTCAATGTTGACACCCTTGCTCTTAAGCTCGTTCACGGCCACCATAGACCCGTTCTCCAGCATCGCGAAGTATGGGTTGCCGAGATTGCTTATGAAAAGCCCAATCTTCATCGTCGACTGAGCGGGTTTCTGGCTGGAATAATACCAGTACACTACACCGCCAACAATAGCTATTACGACAATGGCGATTATTATCGCAGAAGTTACCTTAGAGATACCGCCTGACAACCCCATGTACCTCCGGAACTTTGATTATTAATTAAGAGATGCCGAGATTAATAAATATATACGTTAACGTGTTAACCAATATCATAAGTAGATTATAGTTACGTGGGTCGTCAATAGGCTCACTAGGCTCACTCGAACAATATGATCGCGTAGCCAAGCTGAAGTTTTGTCCGGCAAGAAACTATTTGTCTTCGAGGATTCGTGGAAGAAAATTTAAACCACGCGAACAAGGCATTTTTGAAAACCAGTGAAGAAGCATCATTATCCTCATTCCCACCAATTTGGAAATTCTTGGTAAATGCTAGAAAGGTACGGATATGGCTCTCGACCTGTTTAAATGGTAGTGGTTAGGTAGACTTCTAGTTTAATTGCTCACCTGGGCATTCGGGCTATTACTGCTCCTGTGAACTAAGATACCCTGGTTTTAAAGCCGGCTTCCTCGAAGACCACCCATGTGAATGCTGCTGAGGAGAATATGTCCCAGTACTAGCTGTCCCAGCCGGGTCGCCTACCCGAGGATGAGTCTACCATAACCCACTTAGTGTCGCTTCTCCAACTATCATGTTCTGATAAAATATAGTACCACCCTATTCCCCCAACTACCTCGGCTAGAACCTCCTTGAAACCTGTTCTCATCAGTTATGTTGTGGACTCTGCTGGTTTCATCGTATATGAGCAGGCCGTCGTCGACTAGTAGCCTGGAGACGTTGGATAATGCTATCACCCACTGGCGTGGGTTGAAGTGGGTGTAGATCACCTCCACAAGAGGGCTATACCGTATTCCTCGGAGAAGCCCGCGGGCTTGGTGACATATGCTACAACAACTCCCAGCTCCTAACCCTAGCTCCCTCCTAGCGAGATACACTCCTTTATCCAGCACGCTCTACCTAGGGTCTGCAAGGGTTAGCTCTGTTCTCTAACCTCTATTCATTTCTCACTTTTGATAACGTTATGCCCCAAACTCTCATCCCGCTATACGAATCGATGAATCTAAACCCCCTACTCTCTTAGACCTCGGACACCCACTATGATAGGTTAAATCCTCGAAAAACTCTTAACTCGCTTTGGAACCTCTTCAAATGCTAAGGTAAATCTAAATCTTCGACCCGGGGAAAATAGAATACAAGGCCTCTAGCCCAACGGTCAAGCCTGTTGCACACCTTATTTACTTAACATGCTGACCACATTTTTGCGAAAGGCTACTATTATCCTTTTTACACAAGAATCTTCGGAGCAACCTTCTAAAAGCGGTGGCCTCGATACCGCCTATTTTTCCCTAAGATTTTTGTCTCTAAGCATCAGCTTATCGGTATAGAGCCGAATAGCCTCCTCTGACAGGGTGTTGGCAAGGTATCCTCTTCAACACGGTGTTTTACGCCCTATATCAAAAAACGTGGGGTTTGAACCTCGGGATGCTATTCGAATCTGGGTCTCCCGTATCTTGCAACCAACAGCACGCTTGCCGCAGTCCACGTTGCGAGCACCGCCATCAAGTAAATGGGTTGTACAGGAGCCTCCTTGAATACTAGCCACCTGGCGAGTTCAGCAGTAGCCGCTGTAGGGGTCGCGAGAGCGGCTTCTCTCACGAGCGGCGGGAGGAACGATGCCGGGTAGTAGACTGGTGGGAGGAATGACAGTATGAATGACACAGGGTTTGTGATGGCGGATATGTTGGTTGGGTTCCTCACGCCGAATCCTATCAAGACTCCTATGGATACAGAGATGAATAACAGGGGTAGCGAAGCCAACAGCGTGACCGAGAGTACCGGGAGCTGGTTTGTTAGTAGGGAGACTGCCGCAAGGGGGATAAGCATGGTGGGAATCCACATTAACTCCCCGAGGAACACGCCGAGGAAGTACCTTGGTATAGATATCGGTGAGGCCACGTACATTTCCAGGATCCTCGTGATCTTATCGTAGCCTAAGGACTGCCCAACCCCGTTCACCCCTCCGGCAAAAATCATCGCCACAACCATCCCTATCACAGCGTTCTTCAAACCGAAAGACCCTCCCAGCGCCCACAGCATGATTACGAAGGCGGCGGTCATGCTGGCATCCTGTATAATCCAGCCGGGTTGCCTGAGTAGGGGTGCTACGTCTAGCAGGGCTACCCCCAGCATGCCTCTCAGGGAGACAACTAGTCTTCTCATAACCCAGCCTCCCCGCCTTTAATGCTGAAGAGGTATACGTCCTCCACGTCAACCTCCCTGATACTGACATCTCTGAGGTCTCTCAAAGTATAGAGGTAGTCTAAAGCCTCGGATCTCTCCTTAAAGTACACCCTAGTGAAATCGCCTGTCTTGATCTTCACGTGCTCGTTGCCAGCTACGACATCACCAGACCTCACGACAACCTTGTACTTGTATGGGAACTCCTCCATCAGCTTCTTGAAATCTCCCCCACCCTTAGACACGCCGCTGTCAATGATGAGGATTTTATCCGCGATATTCTCAACCTCCCTCATCTCGTGGGTTGTGTATATCACGCATCTACCAGCAGAGTATTTTCTTATAGCGCTCCACAAGACATACTTGCCCTCAACGTCGAGGCCTACGCTGGGCTCGTCTAGGAAGAGTATCTCAGAGCCCGATGCTAGAGTCATAGCGAGGAGGACTCTCCTCCTCTCCCCGCCGCTTAGAGCGTACCCGCTCCTATCCCTTAGATCCCACAAGCCGATTTCCTCAAGCCATCTCCTAGCCTCCCTCTCCGCGTCGGATAAGCTGAACCCCCTGGCCACCAGGTACCATTTCACAGCGTAGAGTGGGGTCCACGAGGGGTTTATACTCCCGTCCTGGGGCATCAGGGCTATATGCCTCCTAATCTCCCTGTACTCTCTGTACACGTCGTAGCCCATCACGCGGGCTAGCCCGCCTGTAGGCTTAATTAGGGTTGAAAGGATGTTTAGCGTAGTTGTCTTCCCAGCACCGTTGGGCCCCAGCACCACGAGGATCTCGCCTCTCCTAGCCTTCAGGCTGACATCCCTGACGCCCCAAACCCCGTTTGAGTACCTTTTCGACAAGTGCTCAGCGTAGACTTCGGCCATGCCACCACCAGGGATGGTCTCCGGGACTCGTCAACCATAAATCTTCTGACGAGAGATCTCGTCTTCCCCCGAGGAACAAATGACGAGGATCGTTTTCAGATGGATATTTAGATGACGATTCAACTAGTTAAACCATGGAGGGAAACCTTGCCCGGGGAGGACATAGACAGGATTTTCACAGCGTTATCGCACGAGATCAGGAGGGAGATCATCAGAGTGCTCGCTGAGAAGCCGCCTAAAACATTCTCCGAGCTGATGAACGAGCTCCACATCGCAGACACTGGAACCATGGTATTCCACCTGAGGAAGCTCAACGGTCTCATCGAGAAAAACGAGCGGGGGGAGTATGTTCTAACAGACCTCGGTAGGAGGGCGTACCAGCTACTCCGCCAGCTCGAGACGGGCGGGGGAGGGGTAGCTGAGGTTGCGTCGGGGAAGAGGGGTGAGGGGGAGAGAATGGGGGGAGCTGGTGGAAGCGAGGGGGCGAGGGCTGTTCCGGGAACCCTGGTGATAAGCGATAGGCTGAGGCTCCACCTCGACAGAGACTTCCTTGAGAGCGTGAAGTCCTCGGGGAAGAAGTTGGTGGTTAGAGACGTGATCGACTTAACCATATCAGATGATGTAGACCCCGCCTTATTCAGGGAGACAGTGGAGGAGATCAGCGATGTGATCAGCTTGAAGGCGCCTAAGAGGCTGAGGAGCACGGTGGAGCTGAAAAGTAGGGATGTACTCTCTATTAGTTACTTTGAGGGGGAGCCAGGGAAGCCCTCTCGCCTAGACCTGAGCTCTCGGATAGGCGGTGTATCCGAAATGATCTCCGCGACTGTGACTTCAGTGCTCGCTAGTGTTTTCAAGAGCCTGCCTAAACTGGCTGGGCGGGGCGTAGAGAGGTTTGCTGAGAAGAAGCTCGTGTACTCCAGCGAGATCCCGGAGAACGTTTCCAGGGTGAGAATAGAGGTTGAGAGAGGAGTTGTTTGCACAGTTGAGTCCGAGAGTCCTCAGGTATCTATCTACTCTGTTGGAAGGAGTTGTAGTGAGGGGGACTACTCCATAGACTACAAGGGCGACGAGATGACTCTCACCGTGGAGGGCTGCGTAGCAGACATCACACTACCCCGTAGATTGTTTGAATCCGTGATCGTCGAAGTCGCAGACGGGGAGGTGGATGTGAGGCTCACCCAGGGTTTCAAGCTGGCTGAGATCGAAGTTGAAGGGGGGTTAGTCAACATATCATCCCCCCACACACCGGCCTCCAGCCTGCGGGCTGAGGTGAATGGTGGTTTGCTCACGTTGAAACTAGGCTACGCGAGGTACGAGGGGGAGTCAAGCCTAGATCTCGAGGTCAACGGGGGCCTCGTGGAACTCGACGTAGCCCTCCCCCAGGACACGAGAGTAGTGGCCGAGGCCAGGGATCTAGGGGGTTACTCAGACGTAGATGTAGATAAGGGGCTCTTAGAGCAGAAAACCTATAGTAGAATATTCTCCTTCGAAAGAACCCTACGAGGGGGGCTACTCAAAGCTACTATAAAAGCTTCTCAGCAATAACGTGGTATTCAAGCATAAGAGCTACGCCCTAACCCCGTATTCAAACCAAGTTGACTTGATTACAGGAGAATTTGGAGATCAAGTTCTCAATCGATCGAATATGAGGCCAAAGCTAAACTCCTCTCCTAATCCATCCTCATCTAGACTTCTATAAGCGCGTCTAGTACTGCCTGAGCGACTTTTCTAACGTACTGCTCTAGCTCGTGTGCTAGCTTGAACCCTGTCGGTTTTACAAGTGAGTTGCTAACTAATAGTACTGAGGCTGTCCTCAACTTCTTTAACTGGCCTAGAATGTAGAGGGTTGCTGTCTCCATGTCTACTGCGAGCATGCCTCTTCTAACCCATTTCTCGACAAAACCCTCCTCGGTGTAGAAGGCGTCGCAACTTACAACAGGTCCAAATATGTGTTTTACTCCATGCTCCTCAAGTTTCCCGGCGATCTTCACCATTAATTTGAAGTCGGGCACCGCTGTCTGGCAGACGGGTTCGCCGATGTACTGCGTGAAGATGCCGCCCGAATAATAGGAGGCGCCTGTCGCTACAACTACGTCTCCTACATCGAGCTCGGGAACCATGGCCCCACATGTCCCAAGCCTAACAATAATCCTAGCGCCAAGCATTGCCAGCTCCTCGATTACAAGTGCTGCGGAAGGTGAGCCTATACCATGGACGGCCACACTCACCGGTACCCCTTTATACTTCCCGGTGTACACCAAGTAGCCTCTAACATCGTTCACCAACCTCGAGTCCTCCAGGAATGTTGCCAAAAGCCTAACCCTAGCGGGGTCACCTGAGACCACAACTCGCTCGGCTACCTCACCTTTCCTAGCCCTTATGTGAATAGGCTCCAAAACCATCGCCCCCAAGGCCCGGTAACTAAGTGTTGTAATTGGAATATATGTATGCCGAAAAATAAAAAGTTTTTAAGACTCGTCTCTAAGTTATAACTATAGTGGGAGCATGTTCGACCAGTATGCTACACTAACAATCATAGGTGTAATAATCCTCCTTATAGGCATAGCCCTATATGCTGCTAGGAAGAAAGGCGGGTTAATGCTGACACTAATAGGTGGGCTCTGGCTCTTTACGATGGGACTATACTATGGGTTGGTAGCGACAAAATTGTACGGCTCACGTAGCATACTGTTGAACGTGATCGGAATTATAATATTAATAGTGGGTGCAACATTGAGCATAGTTTACATTAAGAAGTATTTAGGCCAAGCAAAGAGGTGAGGTGGGAGCCGTGAGTAGTGGCAAGTCCTCCACAGCCTTGTGGGCTGTGACATTTGTTATAGCGGCTTTATTCATAGCATTCCTACTCTACATAGGCATCGATATTATAACCAAGGGGCTTGGAAACCCGTCGAAATGGCTTATAACACAACCGTTTGTGCTACTTGGGGCGACAACCTGGTTCATTATCGGAGGAATACTCTGGGCTTTGGGAACAGTCTTATTCTTCATGGAGCTATTAGGCTGGACAATTCGTGGAGGTAGACTAGTTAGACAAGTGATAAGGTGGGATCCTGTCGATGTATCAATAGTAGCTTTGACAGCGGCAGTATACGGTGGTGCTCTAGCGGCGACCGGCGGGATCCCGATCATACCGGGTTTCACGTGGATTAGACCAGCCAACGCTTTAGCACCACTCTTCGGGGTCCTCTTTGGAATACCAGGTGCACTCGGCACGGCTATAGGGAACTTTATTGCTGACGCTCTCTCAGGGTATCTCAGCGTCGGCAGTATTGGGGGCTTCATCGGAAACTTCATAATAGCTTACGTGCCCTACAAGCTGATGAGAGACCAGACGTTTAGAACGCCTAGAAGTATAGTGGAGTTCTACGTGTGGGGTGTGATTATAGCCAGCGTGTGGTGCTCCCTCTACATATCATGGTGGTTGGACGCCTTGAGTCCCGTCATAGGGTTGCCGAGCCAGTTTGTCTGGGGCTTCTTCGCCCCCTGGGTGATCTTCAATAACGCCTTCATAACAGCAATAGTGTCGCCAATACTCGGCTACATTCTCTACCCACCTATTAAAGCACGTGGACTACACTGGACTGATAGAGTGGAGTTCAAGTAACAGCCCTTTCTACCCCTAAAACTTTTTCCTAATTCCCATCTATTACACTTCTCGGGTGAGGGATACGAATATTTGTCTACGAGGTTTTACGGTGACATTGAATTTTCGTGAGGAAGTGATAAGGGACGGCCTTGTAGTCGTGGATGGGGATCGGGGTAAAATAGAGGCGGTTGATGAATACGAGAATAGAGGTAAATATTTCTGCGACGAGCTATATGGAGGGAGCGGTTTCATTATTCTACCAGGTTTAATAAACACGCATACCCACATACCCATGATCATCCTACAGGGTGTTGGAGCTGGTTTAACAGGTTTCGACTGGTTGAGGACTATATGGTTCCTTGAAAGCATTCTTAGACCCCGTCAAGTCTACGTAGCCTCGAAGCTGGCTATAGCCCTCTTATTAGAGAACGGTGTGACAACCTTCGCGGACCACTACTTCTATGAGGAGGAGGTTGCGAGAGCAGTTGAAGAAACTGGTGTGAGGGCTGTTTTGGCGAAGACGGTTATAGAGTTAAGCGACTACGCTCCCAAGCACTCTCTCCAGGACTCCGTTAACTTCGCACTTAGATACAAGACTACAACCGATAAGAGGATTTCTGGTATGATAGGCGTCCACTCACTCTACTCCTGCACCCTAGAGACTCTTAGAAGATCTGTCGAGCTCTCCGAATCAACAGGGTTAAGAATCCACATGCATTTCGCCGAATCCCTACACGAAGTTGAATACATTTCCAGGAGCTACAGCACTAGTCCAGCTAGGTTAGCCCAGGAAATAGGGCTGTTAAAAGTGAATCCTCTGCTAGCCCACGCGACTTATTTAAGCGATGAGGATATCGAGGTGGTGTCGAGGTACAAGCCCTGTATAGCATACTCTCCTTTCACCATAATGAGCTGGGGGCAGGGGATTGCCAGGGTTAGTGAGCTCATGGATAGAAAGGTAAATGTTTCGTTGGCAACCGACGGGCCTGTGACAGATGGAGACTTATCAATGTTCAAGCAGATGAAGCTCGCTGTCTCCGCACAGTCAAGCCGCTACCTGACACCAAACGCTTTGACTCCTAAAGAATTGCTGGAGATGGCTACTATTAGAGCAGCTAAGTGCCTGGGTTTAGAGGGGGTTGTTGGAAGTATTGAACCAGGCAAATACGCGGACATACTTGTGTTGAAACCCAGTAAGGCGAGGCTTGTGGGTTTACACGACAACCCTTACTCGACTTTAGTGATGAATGTTAATAGCGGTAGCGTATATATGACGATTGTACACGGGAGAATACTTTACAACAACGGCGTGTTGAAGAGTATAGATATCGAGGAGACTTTCAAGAAGGTGGTTGAGGAGCGGTCGAGGTTGCTTGAAGAAGCGGGTTTAAGACGCCTGTAAAATTTATTAAATCTATCCGACCTAGATCTGTTATTCAAACCTCAAGTTACCGTGGAGACTAGTGGTACAACATGGCTTTCACAGGGCTTTACGTAGAGAGGAGGTCTGTTATACACAGACTTGACGCCAGGGTGAAGCTTCTCTGGTTTCTACTAGTCCTCGCAGCTAGTATAGCCGCCCAGTGGGATGGCTCTGTCTCGGTCTTCATCTACTTTTCGATTATTATCGGTCTTATTCTTGCTAAGATCCCTGTTAAAAGAGCTATTCTGATACTCGCTTACAGCATTGTTTTCTTGATGGTGACCGTCCTTGTCTGGGCTGCCATGTACCAGAATGAAGGGGTTTTGATAGGGGTTTTCCCTCTCGCGAACATAAGGTTAACAGACGTAGGTCTCCTCGTAGGTACGGGTAAGTTTTTCCTTATAGTAAACCCTATAACAATGTTCCTACTCTTGATCACGACAACCAGGATGTATGATATACAGGAAGCCCTTACCAAAATAGGCTTCCCCTACAAGTTCTTGTTCATGTTCACGCTAGCGCTAGGGCTACTACCAGCTACGTTCAACGAGTTTAGAAATGTTTTCGATGTCCAGAAATCCAGAGGTATCGAGGTGGATTCGAAGAACCCTGTTAAAAGAATAGTTTACTCTGTTTCGGTCTTTGTCCCAGTGATTATAAGGATGATGAGCTACGTCTGGGATTTAAGCATCGTGCTATATGCCCGTGGATTCGGAGCCTCGAAGAAGAGAACGTACTACTTCCCGTTGAGATGGAGTAGAGCTGATACCGCCGCACTAATAATTCTTGTCTTATTCTACGGGTTTATAGTAGCTCTCAAAATAGCCGGGTTTTCAACTTACTACGCGGTGGTGAGGTAAAGATGAGCTATGCTATCGAGGTAGAAGACCTGTGGTTTAAGTATGTTGGTAGCGATGACTGGGTTTTGAAAGACGTAGACTTCAAAATACGGGAGGGTGAGACAGCCGTCATCATGGGCCCCTCTGGTTGCGGTAAGTCAACTCTCCTCTACGTTCTAGCAGGTATGGCCCCCCGCATTATAAAAGGCAACACTAAAGGCTCTGTTAAGATCTTCGGAAAGAATATCAGCGAGATGACTCTCGAGGAGGTCGCACGGAATATAGCCTTCGTATTCCAGAACCCAGATATCCAGGTTTTAATGCCGACGGTTATCGAGGAATTAGTTTTCGGGCTTGAGAACCTCGGTTTGAGTAGGGATGAGATTGCTGCAAGGGTCAACGAGATAGCGGGTTTCATAGGTTTCAAGGGACGCGAGTACGAGCAACCCCAGTTGATGTCTCCCGGCGAGAAACAGCTACTTGCCATCGCATCAGTCTTAGCAATGAGGCCTAGGATACTCGTGTTAGATGAGCCCACGTCCATGCTCGACCACCCGGGTACTAGGAGCGTGTTGAATCTCGTCGACAAGATTAAGAGAGAGACGAAGATGACCCTCCTGGTCGTCGAGCACAGGATTGAGTGGATCGCAGAGCACGCTGATCGAGTGCTCGTGATGAGCGAGGGTAGGATTGTCGGAGAGGGCGACCCCAAAGACGTGTTCTCAAATAGGGAGCTCGTGTCGAAAACAGGTATTAGGCCTCCGCAAGTTTCAGAGATCTTCTACTATTTGGATGAGGCTTTAGGGACTTCAAACAACAAGGTTCCGATAACTATCGACGAGGCTTTGAGAGATTTAAGAAGCGTGATCTCGGAGAAACCCGCTCCTCAAGAGGAGGCTACCTCTCCCCCGAGTATAGGGGAGGGTGGCGAAATAGTGGTTGAGGCTAGGGATGTCTGGTTTAAGTACGTTAAGGAGCAACCGTGGGTTCTACAAGGAGTAGACTTAGATGTGAGGCGCGGTGAGGTCATAGCGGTTATAGGGCACAGCGGTGTAGGCAAGACGACTCTCGTTAAGCACTTCAACGGATTGCTCAAGCCTAAGAGAGGGTTTGTCAGAGTGCTGGGTTCAGACACGAGGAGGATCCCCACATCCAGGCTCTCCAGGATTGTAGGCCTAGTCCACCAAAACCCTGAGGCACAGTTCTTCACAAGCACGATATGGGAAGAGATGACTATAGCATTAAGGAGAACTGGCTTAAGGAGAGAGGAGGTTGAGGAGAGAGTTAAATGGGCTCTAAGAGTTGTAGACCTCAATAAACCCCTCGACATATCACCCCACTTG
>Ga0080004_1145929_pt1 | contig 72424 bp, 81 predicted proteins | sample WasSprMetagenome_FD_69207 | JGI IMG/M metagenome (GOLD analysis project Ga0080004, IMG submission 69207) | Sulfidic aquatic microbial communities from Washburn Spring, Yellowstone National Park, USA - WS (SPADES assembly) (version 2) | ecosystem: Environmental > Aquatic > Thermal springs > Hot...
TCACTTGCAATTCATTTGCAATTTTTTATTTTCTAAATTAAAGATAGAAAATTTAAAAAAATAATTATAATAAAAAAATATTTCAATAATTTAAATATTATTAATAAAATTTTTAAAATTTAATAATATTCAATTTTTTCACTTGCAATCAACTCTCATATTTATTTACTTCTATGTTCAATATTATAACAGATTTTTAGAGATGAGTAGAATATTCCTAGATGAGAATAAATTATCTTTAGAATATGTTCCTCCAAAGCTTCCTTATCGTGAGAAAGAAAATTAGTGGAACTAACTGTTTTAACTCCAGAACAACTTAAGGAAATTTGGGAAAAAGCAAAAAGAATTTTAAGAGATGGAGGAATTAGAAAAGTTGAGTTATATAGAGATAGAATTTTATCTCATTTAAAATATCAAATTAGTTTTGAAGAGAATTTAAGGATTGCAGAAGGAGAAGCTAGAGAAATTATTAGAACATACAAATTTCCTCCAGAAAAACCTCCTGCAAAAATAGAAAAAATAATAAGAGAAGAAATTAGAAAAGCTTTTGCTCCACCTCCTTGGGCTTCTCAATATCCAACATCTTGGGAAGAAATAGAAGAAGCAGCAACTAGAATTTGGGGAGAAGAAGGAAGGAAAGTTGTTAGAGAATATAAAGAGAAGATGAGAAAGAAAAGATAAACTAACAAAAAAGGATGACTAAAATAAATTAGAAATTTTCGCTTGTTAAAAGATTAACTTAAGTTATCCACTAAGTATTTAAGGATAAAAAAAGTATGTTTAACTAGTTTTAAAGTAATAGATATTATTTCAGCAAGTTTATCTTTTTGACTATAATTTTCTTTTGGAAAATATTTGTATTCTTTACCTTCATTATCCCATGTTATGTAACCATGCTTTGAGTAATATTTTTCATCATTTATTCTTCCAGGACATACAAGCATTCCAAAATTAAAATATCCTGACTCTAAATAGCTTTCTAATTGTCTATAACCTTTAGATGCACTATTTGAATTTGACTCGCCCTCTAATACTATTGCTTGACAATTATTTACATTCTTCAATTCATATTTTAAATCTATAGGCTTAATCAATTCAAATTCAGCAAACCAAACTCCATTTTCTATAATACCTTTATTTTTAAGATATTCTTGTAATTCAGGAATTTTAATTGCTATCATATCTGGTACTCCAGCAATATTTAGTAATCTATCTAAAATTCCCTCTGGAAATACGATATATTCTAAATCTCTTAAAATAAATCCTGCTAGAATATTATATAAATCCTCACCGCCATATGTATAACATATGATTATTTGATCAGGATTTAGACTTAGGTTTTTTGCTGTAATTAATGTATTATGAATATCCTGTTTAATACAACTTTCATCTCTACTTCCATTCCATAATCTAGTTGCTCTATTCGCATCTATTAAAAAAACTATATCCCTATTGAAATATTTATTATAATTTTTTAGAGAATCTATGCCAAGTAAAAATCTCATTTGATAAGGATGAAATTTATAATGTATCTTAATGTATTTATCATCTCTAATAGGGAAGTAGTTTTCCATATGTAAAGCAAAAAGAGTTGCTATTAAGCTATCTTTAAATTCAAATGCAACCTCAGTTAGCTCCTCATGGAGTTTTTTTATTTTTAAAGGTTTACAATTTAATATTACTTTTATATTATATTTGAAAAGTTCTGTAAACCATTCTAATTCATGAGATAAGAAAAAGTAATTCATCTTTTATTACCTTCATTAATAAAGAATCACTCTAAACTATTTAAGCCTTTTTTATTATCAACTTAAAAATTAAAAGGCCTATGTTTAATTAGAGGATATTTAGATAATAAGCATGGATTAACTTTATAGAAAAATTTTCCTAGAGAAAGAATTAATTATAAAATTAAAACTATAATTTTAATTTTTAATTCTGCTAAAAAATATTTTTGGGTTGCTAGAGAAATTGAATCTAAAGAAATAACTGCTTTATATGTTAGTAAAGGAAGAGAAGTAGAGAATGCCTAAGATTTCTAGAGAAAGTAAAAGAAGTCTTACTAATAGTCCTACGTTTATACTAATAGAGACCTTGATACAATTGACCAACGAAGTCTCTAAAGTTAAGATATAGAAAAGAAGAAGCAATAGATTTTAGATCAGTTGTAAATATATTTATATAGGTTAAATTTTATTAGAAATTATATGTCTTCTCTTTATAGAGGTTATAATATAATTCATCGTTTAGGAGTAGGAACAGTATTAATTATAAAAGCTGAAGTAGATCGTGATGATATGGAGAAGCTATTGGGTGGAAGCTACTATGGTTTATTCATAGTTGATAATTACAAAGTTGAGCTTTGTGAATGTGAGACTTTGGAAGCAAATACAGGGAATACTAGATTAGAAGTTGGAACTTTTGGGAATTTTGTTAAATCATATATTCCAACTCAAAGTCTTATGCTAGAATTCGAGATCCCAATAAGTTCCAAATTAATCGACACTATTAATGATATTAGAAGAAAGAAAAAAATAGTTGGATTTAAGCTATCTTATTCATATAATGTAGTAATCCTGAGTTACTCACCAAGCATAAAGAGTGGATCAACAAATGTTAAAAAAACTTCACCAAAAGGAGGAAAATTAAGTATTATGACATTCTCCACAGAAGAAATAGATAAAATGATGGAAGAGTTAAGATATGCTGAATTTATAAGATTTGAAATTCCAATACCTTTAATAAGTGAAACTAATCTGGAAATTCTTAAAAATGTTGCAATGGAATTAAAAAATGTAGAAGAAGTTATCACTAAAGGAGATTATCCAAATGCTATAAAAAGTTGCAGAAATATAATAATGAATTATTTATTAAAGGATAAAGATGAAAGTGGAAAAAGAGTACTTACAAAGGAATTGCGTGAAAATATACTAAATAGAATTCCAAATAAATTTAAGGAAGACTATAAGGATATATTAAATGGTCTTAGTGAAACATTAAGAGTAAATTTAGAAAAACATATTCATAAATTCGTTAAAGAAGATACTGGAAAATTGCTTAACATACCATCAAAAGAAGAGGCAGAATATGTTTATATGATGTTGATCTTAATTCTTCGATATATTTCACAACTTACGCTCACATGGGAAAACTGTCAATTTAAGACTTAAAAGGCCATACTTACCCTAAGGTAAAGGAGGCGATAAACCTCTTAGATAAGTATGGGTTAGCTTTATTTATTCCCTTACCTTTACTTTTATCTCTATATCTTTTTCATTTAGTATCTTCATATTTTTATCATATAATTTAAGATGAAAATAAATTAAAAAGTTTAAATAAATCCAAATAATTTTTTGAATTAAATGTGTTTAGGTATTCCAGTAAAAATAATCGATGTAAAATATCCTGAAGCAATTGTTGAAATTGGAGGATTAAAGAAAAATATTAGAATAGATTTAATAGAAAATGTTAAACCTGGAGATTATATTATTCTACATGCTGGATTTGCAATTCAAAAAATAGATGAAAAAGAAGCTTTAGAAACATTAAAAATATTGGAAGAAGTTTTGAAGAGAAATGAATGAAGAAAAACTTAGATTTATTGATGAATATAGAAATAAAGAATTATCATTAAAATTAATTAAGAAATTGAAAAGAGAAATTGATAATCCAATAAAAATTATGGAAGTATGTGGAACACATACAATTTCAATAAGTAAATTTGGAATTAGAAGATTATTAAAAGGAAAAGTAGATTTAACTTCTGGTCCAGGTTGTCCAGTATGTGTTACTCCAAATGAAGATATAGATTGGATTATTGAATTATGTAGAAAATTTAAAGATAAAATTTGTTTAACAGTTTTTGGAGATATTATGCGTGTTCCTGGAAGCAATTCAAGTTTATTTATTGAAAAAGCAAAAGGAGCAGATATTAGAGTAGTTTATTCTCCAATAGAAGCAATTGAAATTGCAAAAAAGAGAAAAGATTTGAAAATTGTATTTTTTGGAATAGGTTTTGAAACAACTGCTCCATCCATTGCGATATCTTTAATTGAAGCAAAAAAACTTAAATTAGAAAATTTCTATTTATATTCAGCTCATAAGCTTATTCCTCCAGCTCTTGATGCATTATTAAGTTTAGGAGAAATAAAATTAAATGGTTTCATTTTACCAGGACATGTAAGCACAATTATAGGATCAAATCCATATAAACCAATTCTTAAGAAATATGGATTAGCAGGAGTTATAGCAGGTTTTGAACCACTTGATATAATTCAAGCTTTATTAATTTTGAATGAATTAATTAAAAATAAAAATTATGATGTAAAAATTCAATATTCTAGATCCGTTAAACCTGAAGGAAATGAAAAAGCTAAAAAAATTATGAATAATGTTTTTAAAGAATGCAATTCTATTTGGCGAGGATTAGGAGAAATTCCTAATAGTGGATTAGAATTAAGAGAAGAATATAATGATATGAATGCAAAACTTCATTTTGATAATATAAATGTTTCTCCTAAAGAAAATCCAGCATGTAAATGTGGAGAAGTACTTAGAGGAATAATTTATCCTTTTGAATGCCCGCTTTTTGCAAAAGCTTGTACTCCAAATTCTCCAATTGGTCCATGCATGGTAAGTAGTGAAGGAGCATGTGCTGCATGGTATACTTATGAAGATTGGAAGAAATATAAAAAGATGATGAAAAATGAATAATATAGAAAATATTATCAGATTAGCACATGGTGGGGGAGGAAAACTTACACTTCAATTAATAAAAGAAATCTTCTTACCTGCTTTTAAAAATAGCATTCTTGAAAAATTGGAAGATTCTGCAAGAATAAATTTTAATGGAAAAAATATTGCTTTCACAATCGATGCATATACTGTTAATCCAATATTCTTTCCAGGAGGAGATATAGGAAAATTAGCAATTACAGGAACAATAAATGATTTAGCTATGCAAGGTGGAATAATTGATCCATTCATTTCAGCAGCTTTTATAATTGAAGAAGGATTTGAAATAGAAAATTTAGAAAAAATAGTAAAATCAATGAAAGAAGAATGCTTAAAAAACAATGTGAAAATTGTTGCTGGAGATACAAAAGTTGTTGAAAAAGGGTTAGCAGATAAAATATATATTATTACAGCAGGAATTTCATTCATTCCAGAAAAAGTAGATTTAGGAGTACATAGAATAAAAGAAGGGGATGCAATTATAGTTTCAGGAACAATTGGAGATCATGGAGCTACAATTTTATCAACTAGATATGATTTTAAATTAAGCAATTCATTAATAAGCGATTGTGCATCTCTTAAAGATTTAGTAAAATCATTATTAGAAAACGATTTAGAAATACATTGTTTAAGAGATCCTACTAGAGGAGGATTAGGAACAATTCTTAATGAAATAGCTTTAAAAACAAATTTTGGAATAATAATAGATGAATCTAAAATTCCAATTAAGAATGATGTAAGAGCATTATGTGAAATTCTTGGAATAGATCCTTTATATTTAGCATGTGAAGGTAGAATTGTTTGTTTTTCAAGTTGGGAAAAAAGGAATGATGTATTATCAATTATTAAAGAAAATCCTTTAGGAGAAAATGCTATGTTAATTGGAAGAGTAACATCTAAATTTAGTAATAAAGTTATAATGAAAACAACATTAGGTGTAAAAAGAATAGTTTCTATGTTTTTAGGAGAAAATCTTCCAAGAATTTGTTAAATTAAGCAAAATATAATCCTTATTTTCTTTATATAAAAAGGGAATAAAAATGGAAAATTTTAATAAAAATATTGTAAAAATAATTCCAAAAAATTTTTCATTAGAAAAAGCTAGATTAGCTCAAAAAATAATTGCTTCAAAATGTATAAAAGATAATTGCTTTTCAAAAATAGAAATAATTGCAGGTGTTGATGCTACTTACATAAAAAATTTTTCAATTGCTTCAATAGCATGCATTGATTTTAAAACTCATGAAATAATTGAAATAAAAACTGTATATGGAAATACTTATTTTCCATACATTCCAACACTTTTATCTTTTAGAGAAGCACCATTAATTTTTAAATGTTTTCATTTATTAAAAAATAAACCAGATATAATTATAGTTAATGGGCATGGTATTGCACATCCTTATAAATGTGGTTTAGCAACTCATGTAGGTGTTATTTTAAATATTCCATCAATAGGCGTAGCTAGAAAGAAATTATATGGAAAAGAGAAAAATATTAGAAATAAAACATTTTTAATAGATGAAAATTCTTCAATAATTGCTGAAGTAATTAAAAAAGGAAGAACAAAACTTTATGTTAGTATTGGAAATATGATAGACCTTGAAACAAGTGTATCAATAGTATTAAGTTTATTAAATGGATTAAAATTACCTTTACCTCTTCAAATAGCTCATAATGAGTGTGAAAAATTAAAAAATAAATTTAAGCAAAAATAATTAAATAAGAAAAAAATGTCTAATGATGAAATTTCTTTAGAAGGGATTGTTTTTTCAGGAAATGGAGAAGGAGCATATTATATTAGTTTGCCAAAATATTTTAAGCAAATAGAAGAAAAACTAGGTTTTAAACCATATCCTGGAACTCTTAATATAAAAATTAATGAAGAATCTATTAAAAAAAGAGCTTTTATTGATAATTCAAAAGGAATAAAAATAGAAGGTTTTGAAGAAAGTGGGAAAATTTTCGGTTCTGGAAAATGTTTTCCAGCTATAATTAATGGAAAAATAGAAGGGGCAATAATAATTCCTGAAAAAACACATTATGATTCATCTGTTATAGAAATTATTTCAGAAAAATATCTTAGAAAAGAATTAAATATTAAAGATGGAGATAAAATTAAAATTTATGTCCGCGTAATTTAATAATCTTTTTTACAATTTGAGAAGAACTATTTATTTGTCCACTTCTAAATTTTTTTAATTTTACTATTTTAATGTTCCAATTTTTTTCTTTACAAATTTTTTCAAATTCTTTCATTATTTTTATTTGATCATATCCAAAAACAATTATATCAGGCTTAATTTTTTTAATAATTTTCTCGATTGAAAATTTTTTAAAACCTAAAATTGTAACATCTACTGGCTTTAAAGATGAAACAATCTTTTTCCTAATTTTTTCATTAAATATTGGTTTTACTCCTTTAAATTTTAATACATTAGAATCTCTAGCTATTACAACTATTAATTTAGAATTTTTTCCACCTATTTTCTTAGCTTTTTCTAAAAATAGAATATGCCCTGGATGAATTAAATCAAATACTCCTGTAGCTAAAACTTTCTTTACCATTTTCCTTAATTTCTAAAATAATATTTTTTAATAAACTTTTTTAATCTAATTTATGAAATAATTTCCCAACTAAATTCTATTAAATTTAACATTCTTAAAGAATCTAATAATCCTTCACTATAAGAAGATGATATTAATGAAGTTTGATAATTTCCTTTATCATAAAAATATTTTGCATCCTCATAATAATTATATGCATATTCTATTATTTTTAAAACTTTTTCATTAATTATTTTATCTTTTCTAGATTCTATTTGCTTAAAAACATTTTCAAGTTTTTGAATATATATTCTTGACCTTTTTTTCCTAATATCTTCATATTGGTGCTTTTCAATATATTCATTACTTAAATTAAATATTTTTTTCAAAATTTCTTTTTCATTAAATTGTAGTTCCCCTAGGAATATCATACATTGAGGGAATTTTTCATATTTTTCATTAATATGTTCTTCAATTTTTTTTACAATAATTCTAGAATTTTCATATCCTATTCTTTCAAATGCCATTATTAGCATATCATTTTTTAAAAAATTTTCTCCATATATTTCTTCAAATTCCATAAGATTTTTTAATGCATCATTTATAGATAATCCACCATTTTTAGTATCTAAAAGAGAAAGTGTATGCAATCCTCTTAAAGAATTTTCAAGAATTTCTTGATAAGGTTGCCTTAAATGTTCTATATTATTTGTTTTTGGTATTGTTACTATTCTTCCAAATCTATATGTGCTTAATCCAGATAAACTAATTGCAGCTGAAACTATTGATACTCCATTAATTATTTCAATTTTAATATTTTTTTCTAAAGCTAATTCTTTTATAGAAATATGAGTTGTAGCAATAAATGGATCTCCTGGAATAAGTATAGCAATATTTTTATCTTTAGCTTCTTCAATTATTTTTAATACTTCATTTTCAAGCATTTCTCTATTAGCTATAATAATTTCTTTTGAAATTAATTTAGATAATTCTTTAATATCTTCTTCACTTATTTTACTAGTATAAGCATCAAGGAAAATTTTATTTGAATTTTTTAAAGCTTCTAATCCTTTCAAAGTTAAATATTTGCAACCATTAATTCCTAATCCTATAAAGAATAGAGTCATTTCCTTTTCTTTAAAAAATAATAGATAGTTTAAAAATATTATTCTTAATATTTTTAAAAAATAAGAAAATTATTTTAAGCATCTTTTTATCTTAAATATTATAATGAAAGAGATAGATAAAGCAGTAGTTTTTGCAGCTGGAGCTGGAACTAGACTACATCCATTAACAGTTACTAGACCTAAGCATTTATTACCATTATGTGGAAAACCAGTTTTATGGCATGTAATATATTCTTTAAAAGAAATAGGTATTGAAAATATAGGAGTAACTATTCATCATAATAAAGAACAAATAATAAAATACTTAGAAGAAAATAATCCAGGAGTAAAAATTTCATTCATTGAACAAGAACCTTTAGGTACTGGACATGCATTATATTCTTGCTCAGATTTTCTAAAAAATGAGAAATATTATTTTACGATTTATGGAGATGTTGTAATTAAATCTAGTATATTAAAAGATTTCATAAATTTCTTTAATAAAGGGAATATGGATGGAGCAATGATAGTTGCTGAAACTTCTGATCCAAAAAGGTATGGTCTTGTAAAAGTAAAAAATAATTTTCTAGAAGAAATTATAGAGAAACCATCTGAAGAAGAAATTAAAAATATTGAAAAATATTACATAAATACAGGAGTTTATATATTATCAAACGATGCTTTGAAATTTTTTGAGAAAATACATATTTCAAAAAGAGGGGAATATGAGCTTACAGATATATTAAGCTTATTAGCTAAAAATGGGAAAAAAATAGGGATTTTTGTATGCGAGCCAGGATGGTGGTTTGATATTGGTCTTCCTTGGGATTTATTAGAAGCAAATAGGAAATACATGGATTTAATAGAAGGAGAAAAAGTAAAAGGATTTAATGGAGTAACAATTGATGGTAAAGTTATTATAGGCAAAGATGTAACAATCAAACCTGGAACATACATAGAAGGACCATCAATAATAATGGACAATGTATCTATAGGAGCCAATTCAACAATAGGACCTTATACATATATTGGAGAGAAAAGCAATATTGGTAATTCAAGCGTAATAGAAAAAACATTAATTTTAGAGAATTCTATAATAGGGAATCATGTTTCTTTAAGAAATTCAATAGTAGGAGAAGGTGCAATAATTGGTGATAATGTAAGTGTTTCAGATGTAAGTTATGCACAAGATATTACAATAAAAGTTTCTTTAGCTGGACATGTTTATGATATTGGAAAAAAGAAATTTGGAGCTGTTATAGGATCATATGCTATTGTTCCATCTTTAACAGCTCTTAAAGCCGGGCAAATAATAATGCCATACACTCTATATTAAAAATAGAGGAGCTTAAATAATTTAAGTATATAAATTATTAGATGGTTTTAAATTTATTATTAATTAGCTTATTATCTATATTTTTAATAAACAATGGCACATCGATTTTAAATACTAGAATTTTAAACAATGGTTTTGAAAATGAAATTTTAATAGATTTAGCAAAAATAGAGAAAGAAATTCATTTAAAAATTATAGAGTTAAATAAAACAATAATTTTTCCTTAAGTAGCAAACTCTTTTTCTACATTTTTAGTTTTATACTCAATTATAAATGCAAATATTTTTTATACAATTTTTCTTCTTTAAATCCTTTAAAAATATTTTCTATATATTTAAAATTCTAAATAAATTATAAGCAAATAGAAATATAAGAACTATAAAAGAGTATTCATTAAAACAATAATTGAAGTAAATGGATGATTATATTAATACTTAAATTATCCTTTTAAATATATAATAAATAATTAGAAAGAAAAAAGAGGTGATAATATTTAGAAATAAATAAAATGATAAAACTAAAAATAAATGAAGAAAATTTAAAAGAACTTGAAAAACTATTAGCAATTTGGAGATATTCAGTAATTCAAAAAAGGAAAGGAATAAACATTGATAATCTTCATATTCCAACAACATACAAAAATTCTTTAAAACAATTTAATAATTTTGAAATTCCAATGTTTCATCCGATTCTTTTTAATACAGGATTTAGCATTGATTTTGAGAATAATACAATATACATTACTCATCCAGAGAAAAGATATCATAGAATTCCTTTGAAGATTGATGAAGAAGATATGGGATATCTTAGAAAAGAAATCAATAATGGAGCAAAAGCTACAATGATAATGATAATTCCACTAAGCTATTTAAAAGGAAAACATAAAAGAGGGGAAATTGTTAGAAATTCTCATTGGACTTTAAACATAACGCTAAGGAAAAGCATTGAATTGCTGACGATTGAAAAATTCAAAAAGCTTCAAAAAGTAGCAATTCTGGGTATCGATTTGAATTCAAGGAATGGTATAGGATATGCAATATGGACTTGGGATAAAAGTAATGGAATAATAAAAGAAGAAGAGATCAGATTCATAAAATCAAAAATTAAGCCACATTTCTTTCAAGAAAAAGTTCTAAGAAAATTACAGAAAAATCATGGAAATAGTGTGAAGAATAATGAACTATGGCAAAGAATAAATAAAAGAATACAAAGACAGAACAAAGATTGGACTGAAAAAGCTTCTAAAGAAATTATTAACATTGCACTACAAAGCATAGAGAAATATAATGCTGATATAGCAATAATTGCTTTTGAAGATCTTAGTAAATATAAAGCTAATGACAATAATAGAAAAGAAATAAATAAAGCAAATAGCCAATGGATGAGAAGAATATTAAAAAGAACATTTGAGAAATCTCTTTGGAATTATTCAACAAAGATTCTTGCTTATAAGCCAATAAAGAATAAAAAGAATCTTGAACAAATCTTAATAAATGCATATAAAACTTCGAAGAGATGTAGTAGATGCGGAAGTGAAATAGAATTCATAAGCAATAATGAAGTATACTGCAAATATTGTAATAGACATAAAAACAGGCATTTAAATTCTGCTGGAAATATAGCAAGAAAAGCAATATTAAATTTTTGCTATTATATTAATATCCTTCCAGAACATGTCGTTCTGGAGGGTCAGGCGTGGGCCAAGCTTCCTATTCATAGGAAATCCAGCATTAGAGCTTTAAAAGTGAGAAGGCTTTTGCCTTCAATGATTTGCGATGAAAAGCCCCTTTTGATCTTGGGAATGAAAGAAAGGGGTTTAGTAGTAGCAAAAAGCTACTACTTGCTGGATTGCCTCCCAATGGGAGGATTAGGAAGCTCATGCTCTTCCAAGTAAAGAGTATGAGCAACCTCCAGAAAGAGAGGCTAAACTATGGTAGGAAGTTACACGCCCTCACTCATTGCAATTCTCATTACTTTTAGAAATAAAGGAATTGAAGAAAGAACATTGAATAAGAGATTTAGCAAAAAGTTTTGAAACTCTTAATGGTTCAGGTATTCTACCATGCAAAGTGAATTTATTAAGAATTTTAATAGAATCTTTTAAAGAAATACCAAAAAATCTTATGAAAACTTTATATCCAGTTTTTAATAATACTTCAATTCTTTCACCATTTCTTTTATAAACTTCAATCCTTTCTTTATAATCTTTTGGAAAATATTGAATTATGTATTTTTCTAAACCAGGAGATTCTTCATAAGTAATACATATAAGTGGTAATTTTAAATCATTATAAATTTTATTCAAATCTATTATATTAAACCAACTAATAATACATCCATTAAGCATAATTAAATTTATATCATCTCTATTCAATTCTTTAAACATTTCAATAATTTTTTCAGTTGAATCCATTCCTCCAATATTACAATTAGATATTATTACTCCATCTATGATAAAATCTCCTCTCATAACTATTCCTACTAAAATAGATTTTTTGCTTTTTTCCATATTGAAGCTTTCAGCTATTCCTAAAACTCGTAATCCAGGTTTATCTATATGAAGAGTACGAAATTCCATTTCTTTCAAAAAGATATAAGAAAAAGAATATATATAGGTATTTTCTTTTTTGAAATTTAAGAAGGTTTTCATGAAGAAAAAGATCGTTAAATGTCCAAATTGTGGATATGAATTTGATATTTCTTATTCTAGAGTATTTACATGTGGTAGTTGCCCAAGCGTTATTTCTTGCGAATATATTAAATGTCCAAAATGCGGGCATGAATTTCCTAAAACATTATAAAAAATTTAAAAAGCTATTTTTTAATATTATAAATGAAAAATTATGAGTATGAATGATTTGATTTTAATAATTTTAGCATATCTATATGTTTTCATAATAGTAGCTATAGGTGAATTTTTAAGAAAAAAGAAAGGGTTTCATCCAATGATTACTAGGAGGCTTATACATATATTTGCTGGATGCATAGTGATAATAGTTCCACTTTTTTCAAGCTTTTTATGGCCAATGCTAGTTCCTTTAGGTTTGCTTTTTTTAATTATTTATTCTTTTAAATCTAAAAGTGAAAACCCATTTAAATCTTCAATGGTTGTATCTGGAGATGTAGTAGCTCATGCTTATGGACCTGCATATTATATAATAAGCATATTAATACTTGTTATAGTATATGGATATTTTAATAAATTATTAGCTATTATTATTCCATCATATATAATGGCTTGGGGAGATGGAATAGTACCTTTATTAGCTCCAAAATTAAAAAAACAACATAAATATCCTTGGAGTCAAAAAAGTCTTGAAGGGTCAATAATAGTATTTTTATTTTCTTTATTGGGAGCTATTTTCTCAAGTTTCTTATATAGTTTATTAACAAATACACTTTTCTATCCTTTAATAAAAATTTGCTTTATAGCTTCTTTAATAGGAGCTATTGTAGATGCATTAACTTTTGGTCCTTTAAAACATTATGATAATTTTACAATACCATTAATTTCTTCAATAATTGTAGCAATAATGATTTAAAAATTAAAAAAATATATATTTTTGTATATAATATTTTTAGTGAGATACCTTGATAAAAAAATTGGATAAAAAGAATATAGAATTGCTTAAGCTTCTTCAAAAAGATGGTAGAGCATCCTATACTGCTCTTGCTAAAGAAATTGGAATAAGTGAAACAGCAATATATATGCGTATGAAAAAACTTATGAATGAAGGTTATATTAAAAAATTTCAAGCAATTCTAGATTCAAATAAATTAGGATTAAACTTGATAGCTTTTATAGGTATTAAAGCATCTCCATCTAAATATGATGATGTTTTAAAAGAATTAGTAAAAATGCCTGAAATATGCGAATTGTATGATATTACAGGAGAATATTATTGCTTAGCTAAAGTAAGAAGTATAAATCAAGAAGAATTAGCAAAAATATTGGATAAAATAGGTCATATAGATGGAGTAATTTCAAGTGATACAAAAATAGTTTTACGTACAATTAAGGAAAATTTTGAACTCCCTATAGAAATATTATTTAAACAATCATAAGAAACTTTCTAGCGATGTAACACCTACAATATTATTAAAATCTATTCCTAACGCATCTAATACTTGCTCAAATGTAGATCTTAAATACTCTATATATTTTTCAGTATCAATTTGATCTTTCCTAGCAAGTTGTAAAGGTTCAACCCCTTCTTTATTCTTAGTTTTCACAAAGCTTATTATATCTCCAGCAACAATATCGATTCCTTTTGATTTAAGCTTTTTTGCAGCTTTAACATGTTGAGGAGTTGTTTTCATATATTTTTCAGGTTTTCTACTAATCATAATATGGAATGCAAGTTCCTCTAAAGCAAAATCTCCTCTTTTTAATTTGAAATACCATTCTCTAATAAGATTTTCGATTTTTTTCTTAGCTATTTCAAAATCTTCCTCATTTTTAACATTTTTCAATTCATTTAGCATTTCATTAAAAGCTTTTTTAATAAATTCAGGAACATGTCTCTTTTTACCAGTTAATCCTTTTACATCAACTATTCCTTTATCTGTTACTCCCAAATAATTTTTCTTACGACTTGAAAAAACAACATAATTATAGATTTTATCTATTTCTAAATCAAGACCCATGCTTTCTTTAGCCCATTTTATTAATTTTTCTATTGTTTCATAATTTTTAGTTTTTAGAAAGAGAGAATCTGTATCTCCATAAATAATTTCTATATTCATTTCTTTTGCTTTTTCTACAGCTTTTTTGAAAGCATATCTTCCTATTGCAGCCGTGCTTTCAGCAACTGGTGGGCAATATAATGGAAAAGCTTCTGCTCCAAAAACTCCATAACTTGCATTTAAAAATACTTTTAAAGCTTTTTGTACAATATCATACCATATTCTTTTTTCTTGAGTTAAATTTTTATCTGAACTTTTAGGTTTATACCATTCAACTCTAATATCTCTTAAGCATCCAATTATTAAACTTTGTAATCCTTTTATTTTTTTACATACCCAATGAGAAGTTTCAGGTATTAGATTATCTTTACATTCTGAATGAGGGCATCTTACTGTTTCATAGCTTAAATTCCAAATTTTTAAAGCTGAAGGATACAATGATGCAAAATCTAAAACTATAACATTAAAATGAACACCTGGAAATGGTTGAACAACTATTGCTCCTCTATATTTTTTCCCTTCTATAATTGCTTTTGTAGATATTACACCTTTTTCTTTAATAATATCTTCAGGTCTTGGAATTAAATAATTCCTTTTTCTATGTTCATAATAGAGTAAACTTTTAATCCATCCTGAAACACCATGTCTACATACATCTTCAATTGGCATCATGCTTATTCTGGATAAAACTATCAAAAGTTTTATAACAAGATTATTATTAATTGTTGCTAAATCATGTACTAATAAAGCATCACCAAAATTGTATTCTGCTAATTCTTTACTTGATAATTCGGATAGATTTTTTAAAATTTCTATTTTTCCTCTTCCTAAAATGCTTTTAGCAACACCATCTAAAGTATTTTCTCTATAAGCATTACCAAATGCATAAACTTGAATTGATTTATTAAAGAAGAATCTATATAAATCTATATGCACTCCTCTTTCAAGAGAAGCCCCTTCTTTAGATATAATAATTGGTATTTCTTCTTTACTCATATTTAATTTTTCTGCTCTATTTTTAAGATATGGAAGGTCAAAATCATCTCCATTAAAAGTTATTACACAAGGATATTTATTCAATATATTAAAAGCTTCACGAAGCATTTCTCTTTCATTATTGAAGAAAGTTACTGTAAATTCTTTATTTTCAATATTTTCAATATTTTCTTTAATTTTTAACATTAAAACTCTTCTTAATCCATCAGAACCAACAAAAGCAATCGAAATTATAGGATATTCGGCTTTAGCAGGATTTGGTACTCTAGTTGAAATTGGAGAAAGTACTTCTAAATCTAAAGAAACATATTTTATTTCTGGTTGCTCAGCTTCAAGTAATAAAAGCCATTTTGCTATTTCCTTTTTTTCTTCTTCATTTTTATTATTAAATTTTTCAATAATCATTTTATTAATTTCATTTAAAGAAGATGCCATTTTTAATATGCCATTCTCTATTTTATAAGGCATTCCAGGTATTAAATTCATATCATAAAGATAATTTAAATGATATGGTATATCCGATTCCCATGTTTCTATAATTTCTCTTATAGAATCTTTCCTTCCACCTATCGATAAAGGGTCTGAAGCAATAATTTTTGTAACTTCGATATAGCTATCTATTAAAGGATCATACTTTTTCTCTTGAATAAAATTTATTGCTCCTGCTTTAATTAAATCTTCTCTATTCTTTAATTCTTCTATATTAATTTTTGAATAACAATATGGTTTATGGTTTGTTTCATCATATAATAAAATTATTTCTTGTTTTCTTGGATCTAAAAGCTTTAAATAAGCTTTACCTTTAGAACCATCATAACCTGAACCAAGTAAGAAGAATATATCTTCATCTTTTTCATTAGATAAATAATCAAAAAGATTTTTATTCATGCTCATTTTTATATTATATTTATTGTAATTACTAGATTTTAAATTTATTAATGAAAAAAGCTTTATTCTTTAAGTTTTATTATGTTATTTTTCATTATTCAATGTTTTAATTAAAGTTTATCAAAAAGAAAAGTCTTTATGAAAAGTAGATTAGAAACTCGGCATAACATCATACTTATACTAAATAGAATTAATGATTTGGAATAAGTGAAACAGCAATATATATGCATATGAAAAAACTTATGAATGAAGGCTTTCTATAAGATTTTAATATCTTCTTTAATCATTGGATCTTCAATTATTACATTTCTTATAAATATTTTTTATTAATTTAAATAAAGCCATAATGATACTTAGCAATCCTATAAGAATATTTTTCTTTAAGTCTAATGGAAGTTATTAATTCTTTACATTCTCCTCTTTAATCTTCTTTTATTATTTCTTCCATTATTCTTCAACTCTTGGTGCAAGATAGTAATCTATTCTTGCAATTTTTGTTTCAAGTGATATATTCAATGGTTTATTATTGCTAAATTTAAGCTTAGCAATATTCTTTAACTTTACTACTTTCTTTAAGAAATTTTTAAGATAGAAAGTATTATAATATGCTAATGTCCCATTTTTGAAATTGCTAAACTTTGAAGGTATGAATGTTTTCTTTTTAACCATTTCATTTCTTCCTTCAATGAAAAGCTTATCATTTTCAATGCTTATTTTTATACAATCAAAGTTCTTAATTGTATTTAGCAAATATCTTAAGTCAATTTCTGCTTCTACATCAAATATAAGCATTGGCTCTGGAATACTATTTTCCTCATTAAAATCAATAAGTTCTCCTTCTAAATTAATTGTATTTGTTAATATCCTTACTTTTTTATTAGCTATATCAATTTCAAGTGTTAATTTACTATTCTTTAAATCTTCATTTGAAATAATTCTTATGAAATCTCTAAGATATATTCCAAATTTGCATTCTTTAATGCTTTCATAGATTCCTTTGAATTTAATGAATAATGCTGAAATATGAGCAGGATCCATTTGGTTATAAAATAAACCATTTTCATTCAAATTAAAGAATCTTGATAATCATTAATTACTTCTAATAATTTTAAATATTCATAAAATTCTTTTGCATTAAAGAAATGAATTCTTACTATTTCTTTAACATCTTCTAATGAAGTATTATTCATTTTTTACACCATTAATGAAAATTCCACTACTTTTGTAATCTTTTTCAGTATAAACTAGAGCATCATCAATAAATATCTTAAAGCCAAAGTCATTAAACGTAATCTTTACAATTGATGACTTAATTTGTATTCTAATATCTTTTTCTTTTTCATCATAAATAAGAAGAAAATCTTTGTTTTTTAATATTTTTTGCATTATTTATCACTAAAAGTAATATTTTATAAAATAATAAAAGCCCCTACTTTTCATTTTTGAATTATTTAAAGGAAATTTAAATAATGAATTTAGAATATATTCAATTTATTGATATACTTTGAAATATTTTTAAAGAAACTTTAAAAGATAAAATGTTTAAAAGAGAAAATAATGTATACAAATAATTATTCATTAATAGATGTAATAAAAATTTCAATAGAAGCTTTAAAAGAATATGATAATAATAAATCTATTAAAAAATCATTATATAATGCTTTTAATAAATATTCATCTTCTAATATAAATTCGCGTAGATTAGCATTAAAAATTGTTAAAGAATTAATTCGTAAAAGGAATGTAATAAAATTTTTAGTAAATAAAGAAATAGAAGAATGTAAAGAAATTGAAAAAGAAATAATGCTTTTTTTAGAAATCCTTTTTTATAAAAAATTTTATGAAAAAGCATCTTATGAAGAAACTTTAGAATTAATTAAAATTGCTAGGAAAATTTTTGGATATAAAAAATTCGGAAATATAGAAAATTATATTGGAAAAATTTTTACAATATCTTTAAAAGAAGAAATTCCAAAAAAGGAAAGTTTTATTTATTTTTGTCCTGAATGGTTTATAGAATATACTTATAAAATTCTTGGAAGAAAACAAGCTATCGATTTTTTAAAAAAGATAAATGAAAAAAAGCCAATATACATAAGAATAAATACATTAATTGAAGATGAAGAAAAAATACTTTCTAAAATTTCTTTAGAAGGTGTTAAACTTATTAAAGATAAAAGGCTTAAGTATTTATATAAAGTAGAATCTACAAAAAAACCACTTAGTTTACTTTCATCATATAAAAAAGGTTTTTTTATAATTGAAGATTTTTCAAGCGTTTTTTGTGTAGAAGCTTTAAAACCTTTGCCTGGAGAAAAAATTTTAGATATATGTGCTGCACCAGGTATAAAAACTTCTCATATAGCTCAATTAATGAATAACAATGGTATGATAATTTCAATAGATTCTTCATATTCTAGAATTAAAGAATTTAGAAAGAATATGGAAAAATTAAAAGTAAAAATTGCTTTACCTTTATTAACTGATGCAACTAAAGAATTACCAATTAAAATTAATGCAGATAAAATTTTATTAGATCCTCCATGTAGTAATACTGGAGCATTTTGGAGTGAGCCATCATTTAAATGGATAATAAATTATAATAAAATAAAGAAATTCTCATTCTTACAAGAGAAAATTTTAAATAATATTTCTAAATATATTAAAAATGGAGGAGTGATAATTTATTCAACTTGTAGTATTACAATTGAAGAAAATGAAAAAATAATTGAGAAATTCTTAAAAATTCATCCAGATTTTTATCTTGAAGAAATAGATTTAGGAATAGGCTCTCCTGGTTTAAGAGGATTAAATGAATGTAAAAGGCTTTATCCGCATTTACATGAATGTAATGGTTTCTTTATAGCAAAACTTAGAAAAGAATGAATTTATAAAGAACAAAGTTTCTTAATTCTTTCCCAATTCCTTTCAACATCAATTTTAAGTTCTTCAAGGATATTCTTATTTTTAGGATCTAATAAATGTCTAAAGCGTCTTTGAGGTTTAATAAAATCTTCAAGAGGTTTTGGTTTAGGTATATCTAAGCTTAGAGTATATTTTCCATTTTCATATTCATATAATGGGAAATATCTTGTTTCTACAGCTAATCTTGCAATACTTATTGTTTGATTTGATGGGAAACGCCATCCTCTTGGACAAGGTGCAAAAACATGTATAAAAGCAGGTCCTTTTGCATCTAACCCTTTTATAACTTTATTCATATAATCTTTCCAATATGCTATTGATGCAGTAGCTGCATATGCTGGATCATGAGCAATGATTATATCTGTTAATCTCTTTTTATATTCCTTTTTTCCAGGTATAACAGATCCAGCTGGAGAAGTTGTTGTTTCAGCACCATGAGGAGTTGCTCCAGACCTTTGTATTCCAGTATTCATGTATGCTTCATTATCATAACATATGTATAGAAAATCATGCCCTCTTTCAATTGCACCTGAAAGAGCTTGTAAACCTATGTCAAATGTTCCACCATCTCCAGCAAAAGCTATAACATCATATTTTTTAGCTTTACCATCTCTAGAGAGTTTCTTAAGAGCTGCTTCAATCCCACTTGCTACTGCTGCAGCATTTTCAAATGCAATATGTATCCAAGGGATTTTCCAAGAAGTATATGGATAAACTGTAGTTGATACTTCAACACAACCTGTAGCTGAAACCATTATAACTGGCCTCCCAGCTGCAATTAATGTTTGTCTAACGCATATAGCTGGTCCGCATCCAGCACACATTCTATGTCCTGACGAGAAAAATTCTTCTTTTGGCAATTCTTTAAGAGATTTTATACTCATTTTTCCCTCACTCCTATATATTCATATCCATGAGGCATAGTTTTCTTTTTTGCAATTTTCTCTATACGATTAAAAATTGTTACAATTTCTTTTGGTGATATATCCCTTCCACCTAAACCATACACAAAGTTTATTACTGGAATTTTAAAATCATATTCATACAATAATGCTTTAATATCTAATCCTAATGGAGCACTTAAAGCACCGGGACTTAATGCACGATCTAGAATTGCTAAAGCTTTAATATTTTCTAAAGCTTTAATTATTTCTTTCGATGGAAATGGCCTATATACTTTAATACCTATTACACCAACTTTTTTCCCTTTCTTTCTTAATTGCTTAGCAACATATTTAGCTGTTCCAATCGTACTTCCCATTCCTATTAAAGCAATTTTAGCATCATCAATTTGAAAATTATCTATTACATCATATTTTCTTCCGGAAAATTTAGAAAATTCTCTTGAAATTTCTTTAAATTTACTTAAAACTTTCTTATATGCTTCATCTTGTTGACGTTTTATTTCAAAATAATAATCAGGTAAGGCTAATGCACCTATTGTAATAGGTTTTTCTGCATCAAGAGTATAATATGGAATTCTTGGAGGTAAAAATTTTGAAACATAATCGTCTGATAAAGCTTTTATATCTTCTACAGAATGCGATAAAATGAAACCGTCTAGATTTACTGATACTGGCAATAGTATATCATGATCTTCACTAAGTTTAAAAGCTTGTATAGTAAAATCATATGCTTCTTGAGAATTTTCACAAAAAATATCTATCCATCCCGAATCTCTTGAACCCATTATATCAGAATGATCTCCATGAATATTTATAGGTGCAGATAATGCTCTATTAACTATAGCCATTACTATTGGACATCTTAAGCCTGAAGCAATATATAGCATTTCATGCATTAATGCTAATCCTTGACTTGAAGTAGCTGTAAAAACTCTTGCTCCAGCTAAACTTGCTCCAATACATGCAGATAATGCAGAATGCTCTGATTCGACACATATGAATTCGCTATCTACTTCACCATTAGCGACATATTCACTAAATCTTTCAACTATTATTGTTTGAGGTGTTATTGGATATGCTGCAACTACATCTGGCTTACATTGTTTAGCAGCATAAGCTACAGCTTCATCTCCAGATACTGCAATAACTTTTTGTTCCATCATATTCATTCCTCCTTCATAATTATTACATGAACTGGACATTCAGCTGCACATATTCCACAACCTTTACAATAATCATAATTTACATCAACTTTACCATCCTCAGCTCTAATTATAGCAGAATCTGGACAATAAATCCAGCAAAATAAGCAACCAATACATTTTTCTCTATTTATTATTGGTCTTTGACTTCTCCAACTTCCAGTTTTATATTCTAAAGATGAACCTGCTTCTAAAATAACTCCACCAATTGGCAATTCTTTCCAACTTTTCAATTTACTCAATTTCTTTTACCTCCTCATATGCTTTTTTAGCAACCAAAACATTCCTTTCTCCAATTTCTCCTTTAAACCTTTCTTTTAAAATTTTCTCTAAACTTTCAAATTTAATTAATGGATAAGCTTTTATTAATGCACCTAACATAGCTGTATTAGCTATTGGTTGTCCAAGAATTTCACGTGCTATTTTATTGCCATCGACCACAAAAATTTTGTTTTTCTTAGTAAGATTTAATTCTTTCCTTAAATTTTTATCTAAAGATGGAAAATTTAGTATTACATAACCATTTTTTTCAATTCCTTCTACAATATTTACTGTTTTTATTAATGTTGGATCTATAACAACTACTATTTCTGGATCATATATAGCACTATGAATTTCAATTGGTTCATCACTAATTCTTGTATAACCTGTAACAGGTGCTCCAGACCTTTCTGGACCAAATTCAGGAAAAGCTTGAACATGCTTTCCTTCAAGAGCAGCAGCTTCTGCTAAAAGCCTACTAACTGTAACAACTCCTTGCCCTCCTCTACCATGCCATCTTATTTCAATAAGCATTTTTTATCATCTCTCTTTTTCAATTTTTTAATAAATTGCATAGTATAAATAATTTTTATTTAATTAAACTCATCTCCAAACTATTAAGCTTTTCTTTTATATTTTTTATAGAGTTTAAAGATGATTTCTAATATTTAATTTACTTTTTTCCATAAAACATAAAGCTTCTATAAGTATTTTAGCAGCTTGAATACTTGTTTGTCCATTATCCCATATTGGAGAAACTTCAGTAAGGTCTAAGCTAATAGTTTTCTCATTAATTATATTTTTTAATAAATCAAGAAGTTGCATGTATGTTATTCCATCTGGTTCTGGATTTCCTACTGCTGGTGCATAGCAAGGATCAAGAACATCCATATCTATGCTTACATGAATTTTCTTAATATTTTTTAAGAAACTTTTTAGGAATTTTTTAATTTCTAAAATATTTTCATATATATTATAGCTTGTAAAATATGGTATTTCTAATTTTTTTAAGTATTCCAACTCTTCAATATCTATTGCTCTAATTCCTAAATAAACTATTTTAATATTTGGAAAATTTTCTATTATTCTTCTCATAAAAGTTGCATGAGACCATTTTTCTTCTAAATATTCATTTCTTAAATCTAAATGAGCATCAAAAACTATTAAAGCTAAATCCTCATTTTTATAATCAATCATGCTATAAGTAAAAGTATGTTCTCCACCAATTAAAATAGGAATTTTTTCATCTTTACGAATTGTATCAACTATTTTTTTAGTATTATCTAAATTTTTTCTAAGATTGTATACAATATTAAGATCTCCTATATCAGAATATTTTATTTCTAAAGGATTAAGAAAAGTTCTAAAACTATATACTTCAATCATATTTGAAGCTTCTCTAATTGCTTTAGGAGCATATCTTGAACCTATTCTATAAGTTGAAGTTAAATCGTATGGAACTCCAAAGAAAACATATTTGGATTCTTCATAATTACATGGATTTCCTAAAAATTTTTCACTTATTTTAAGTAAATACTCTATTTCTTTTAAAGACATTTTATTCAAAAAATATTAATAAAAGTTTTAATTAAACATTTTATTTCTTAATTTCTCTTCTTTTCTTCTTTTTATAAATAATAAGGAAAATATAGAAAATACTAAAATCAGGAAAAAGATAAAAGAGTTTTCTTTGAAAAAAGAAATATTTCCTTCTTCATAATCTATTTTAAATATTCTTGGTTCAAGCATTTTAGGGATTAATATGTGAGTTTCATTTAAAAGCTTGCAATTATTTATATTCTTTTTTAAAAATATTTCTACATTTGATCCTTCATCAATCCATATAGAATTATTATTTAATAATTCTAAAGGGATAGATTTATTATTAATAATTATTTTTTCAAATGGATTTTCAATTTTTTTAATTAAAAATTTTAAAAGATATTGTTTAACACAAATTGGTTCGATATTTAATAAATATTTTTTTGGAATTTTTAAATTTTTTAAATTATCAATAGTTTTATTTAAACAATTTATTCTTAAAGCTTTTAATATTATTCTTTCATTATTTAATATTATCATTTGATTTTCTGAAAAATTTATAAAATCATTTTCTTTATACCATTCATTATCAATAAATTTTATTTCTTTTAAATAGCATGCAATTAATGATAAATTTTCATAAGGAGAAATAATAATTTTTGTTTCTTTATTTGTAGAATTTTCCATCCAATGCAAAAAAACATATCTTTCAAAATTTGTTTTATTCAATATTTTTGGAATAGAAATATTTAATATTTCACCTTTTTTAGCATTTATATTATATAATAATGGAAAATCTGTAACATTTGTTTTTATTATTATTTCAATATTAGATTCATTTTCTTTTTCAAAATATGCTATGAAAATAGCATTATTGAAACAATAAAAATATAATGGATTAATAGAAGATTTATTAAAAGATTCAATATTGCTTATCCAATATTTAAATGAATAGCCTTTCTTTGGAATAGCTTCTATTTTCACAAAACTTCCTTTTACATATATTCCAGCTCCATTTACTATTCCTCCATTTGAAGGAATAGAATAAACTTCAATTTTTATTTCTTCTATTTGAAATTGTGAAAAAAGAATTAAAAGTATGAAAAATAATGAAGAAATTTTTTTATTCAAGGAAAAGCAACTCCAATTTCATTAGAACTTATTAAAATGCTTTCAATATATTTTGTTAAATAAGGGAAAATAATATAAGAAAATATGAAAATTAAGCATGTGAAAAATATTCTATAAGTTGTAAAGCAATCTCCTTCAATAGCTCTATTTAATAAAAAAGAAAAGGAAATGCTTACTTCAATAGCAATAATCATAGATATGTTTATTATTTGTTTCATTTGATTAAATGTTGCAATAGAAAAACTTCCAATTCTTAAAGATTCTAAACCTGTTCCAGATAGAACTGCAAGCATTAAAGCACATATGAATAGTATTAAAAAAGGTGAAGAAAAAGATATTAAAAAATATAATTTAATTCTATTAATAGCTTTTTTCTTTGAAATATGATATCTTCTAAATAATTCAATTATTTTTTCTAAAAGATAAGGACTACCTCCACTTTCTTCTACTTCATTAAATAAAAAGAATAATATTCTTACAAGCCAATTTCTATGAATTTTTCCTGCTTCATATATATTAAGACCTAGCTTAAATCTATTAATTACTTTTTTTAAGAAATTATTAAAACTTGAATTGTAATTATTATACATACTACATTTCTTAATAGCTTCAATAATATTGTTTCCGATTTTTTTATATTCTGTTACATCTCTAGCAAATCTTTGAAGAGCATCCTCAGCAGATTTGACTTCAATAATTTGTTTATGCATTATTAATTGAATAATTATAGAAATTATAGATACAATAATAGCAATAATTAATGGAAATGATAATTTAATTTCTAATAAAAATATAAAAATTATAATGCTTATAGATAAACATATGAATAAATTCTTTTTAGAAAAATCATAATTATTATAATTTCTTGGAGTAACATTCCTTATTATTATAAATGTTATAAATGTTAAAATTGGAATAATTATTCCAGCAAAAAAATTTAATAAATTTATTGAAAGATATGGAAAAGCTATACCAATACTTATAATTCCTATTGAAAAACCTAGAAAAATTATTCCAAGAGTTTCTCCTAAATTGCTTATTTGTTCAGAAAAATTTTCCCATTTATCTTCTAAAATTTCAATATATTCTTCAGCTTTATTTTCAAGAGTTTTAGCTATATCTCCTCCACTACGCCAAACGCTTGTAACACTTAATACTAATCTTTTAAATTCTTCACATGGATTATTTAAAGCATTCTTCTCTAAACCTTCCAATACTCCATATCCAAGATATTCTACATCTCTTCTAATAAATGCTCCTTCTTTACTAAATTGTTTAAATATTTCTGGAATTTTTATTGATTTAATAAAAGCTTGGTAAAGCGATATTCCACTTCTTGAAACTATGCTTGAAAAAAATGTGAAAAATGGAATTTCAGAATTAATCCTTTCTTCTCTTTCTCTAATTTTATCAAGAAATATGAAATATTTTTTAATAATAGGGAAAAAAATTATTATTAAAAATGCTAGAAAAAATATTTCATAAAAACTATAAATTAAAATTATTGGAATATAAAATAAAGAAATAAGTAAATTTAAGCATAAAATAGAAGATTCTTTATCAGGATCTTTTAAAAACATAGATAAAATAATCATTTTTTTTATCCAAGGTTTAATTTTCTCTATAGCTTTTCTAAAAAAGGAATATTTTTTGTATAATCTATATTCAATATTATTTAATGAAAAATCATTTAAAATAAAAATAATCAATAATGGTATGAATGAAATTATTATGAAAAGAATATTTAAAAAATTAAAAGGATTATGCAATATCCAAATTAATGATAATAATATTGATATTATGAAAAATTTTAATATATTAAAATCGATTTTTTTCTTTATGAACATTTTTCTAAAACTTTTTTTGTATAATATTTTCTAATAAAATTCGATACTCCATGAAAATCAAAAATGCTTCTTTTAATGAGTTCTTCTATAAACTCCTTTTTCTCTTTAATATCTTCAATTGCTTCATTAAATTCATAATTGCTTCTTATTAATTTATTTGAATTTTTAAAAACTTCTTCCAATTCTTCTGGTTCAAAAGAATCTTTTGATTTATTCCATTTAAATAATTCTTTTAATTCTATATTTTCATTCCCATATTTACTTTGATTTATTTCAACTATACTTGTTACTCTTCTAATCCTTTTTATTCCTTTACCCCAATAATTTGTTATTACTGCTCCCCATAATAAATCAAGTGCAGAAGATTCCATTTTCATAGATTTAAGTCTAATAAGAAGAGCATTTGGATCATTTGCATGAATAGTTGTAACTCCCCCATGTCCAGTTGTAGCACTTTCTATAAAAGCAACTAATTGTTTTGGATTTCTAACTTCACCAACTATTAAATAATCTGGCCTTTCTCTCATAGCAATAATCATTAAATCTTCAAGTTCTATATCGTATTTTTTATCTAATGAAATAGAATAACTTTTTCTAGTAATATGTGGAATCCATCTCCATGTTGGAATTTTAATTTCAGGAGTATCTTCTATTGTTATATATCTAAGCTTTGGATCAAGCATTCCTAAAAGAGCATTTGAAAGAGTTGTTTTTCCACTTGCAGTTGGTCCAGCAATGAATATTATTTTCTTTTTTTCTACAATATGCCAAAGATATGCTGCCATTATTGAGCTTAACATTCCATCTTTTACTAAATATGGTAATGTAAGGGGTTCTTCTGGAAATTTTCTAATTGTAAAGCTACTTCCATTCCTAGATATTTCTGTTCCAAGTGTGGCTACCATTCTTGAACCATTTGGTAATATAAAATCAGAATAAGGGATTGCAATATTTATCCCTTTTCCACTTTTATAAGCCATTCTTCTAATAAAATCTGATAATTGTTCTTCATTCTCAAAAATTATATTTGTCATTAACCAACCTAAATTTCCATAGTTTCTATGAAAAACTGTGATTGGACAATAAGCTCCATTACAAGCAATATCTTCAATATTTTTATCTTTCATGGGAATATCTACTACACTATAATTGAAAATTTCTCTTTCAATAAAATACAATATTTTCTTAATACTTTCATTCTGAATTTTTAATCCAATATTTTTACAAGATTCTTCAATTTTTTTCTTAATAAAATTCAATCTTTCATTTTCATTCATTTCCTCAATTGTGTATGTGTAATAAAGTGTGTCAAGAACATTTGAATATGCAATTTCTTCTAAAGGAGTTAATTTTGGTTCATCTATAAAATATAATCCTTCCCCATTCCTTTCACCAATGTATATTTTTATTTCTCCAACATTGTAACTTTCAATAATTTCATAATTTATTCTAGGAGGTTTAAATTGTAAAGGCCTTCTCATTATTCCTAAATATATTTCTTCTATAGTTTTTTTAATTTTCTCTTCTCTATTTTTAAAATCTTTTCTAATAAAGAAGGATGTGAAATTATTAAATAACCTATTCTTCATATTCCTCCCTTTTTTTATAGCTAATGTGATTTTAACAATATCACAAAATATTCAAAAATTAATTTAAAAAGGAATTTTAGGGAATATTGTGATATTGAAATATTCATTATTGAGCGACAATTATTACAGCTTTTTCAACAACTATGTCTCCATTATTGCTTATAGCTGCAATTCTAAGAACATATTTTGAACCTATTTTAAAATCACCAATTGGAGTAAAAGATTTTCCAGTTACTTGTCCAGGATCAATTGTTTGATTCCATTGTTGCGACCAAGAACCTAAAGCTACACTTTTTAAAGTTATTCCAACATTTCCAATATTTTTACATGTTACTACAAGTGTTGGATTTCCCATAGAATCAATGTATAAACTTGCATCTGAAATTTCAAAATCAACAGTTGTAGATAATGTTCTAAACATTTCTCTTGAAAAGCTATAGAATAAACCTGAAACAACTATTACAGTAATTATAAGTAATATTGCAGCCATTATATTTGAAATACCATATATTTTATTCTTCATTTCTATTTTAGCTAATTTAAGAAAATATTTAAGCACCTCTAGAAAAAATTTTCATTATTTAAAAAGAAAAGTAAGATAAGTTTAAAAGGATAAAATACTTAAAATAATTTAGAAAAATGCTGGAGAAAAAGACTCTTGATAAAAAATTAATAATTATTATAGGATTGCTTATTAGAATTTTATTAGCTCCATTTTTTGGACATCCATGGGATACTTATGTATGGATACAAACAGGCAAAATATTTCTTCAAAATATTAATGTTTATGAAATATCCTTTTTAGTAAATCGTTATCCATGGGGTTTCTATTCTTATCCTCCAATTTGGATGTATTGGTGTAGTTTTTCGCAATTAATGAATGAAATATTTTTTAAAAATTTACATTTTCAAGCATTTATTTTAAAAATTCCAATGATTATTAGTGATACATTAATAGCTTTAATAATATATAAATGGATAATTTTATACAATAATGAAAAAAATGCTAAAAAAGGTTTGCTTATATGGTATTTAAATCCAATATCAATTTTTATAACGTCTATTTGGGGAATGTTTGATTCATTAACTATTCTATTTAGTTTTTCATCAGCATATTATTTATCAAAAAAAGATTATACTAAAGCTTCTTTCCTTTTAGGAATAGGAACTGCTATTAAGATTTTTCCAGCATTCTTTCTTCCAATACTTTTATTATTTGCATATTATAAAGATAAATTAAAAATTGGAAAAATAATTAAGAAAATAATTTTACCATTTTCTTTCATTCCAATAATTTCTTCTATTCCATTTTTAAGTAATCCTTATGTTTACATTAAAGCTATGAGTATACATTTTTCACAAGTTGGACAATTTACTTATTGGGCTTTATTAGGTAGAATAATAAATCCATCATATTTTTCAATATTTGCTCCAATTATTACAATCATAGTAATATTATATGCATTTAGAAAAAATTATAAAGAAGGAATAGAATTGGATAAAATTATTAATAAGCTTTATATAATAACTTTATTAGCTTTCTTCATAACTTCTCCTAAAGTTAATGTTCACTATATGCTATGGATTTTACCACATTTAATATGGATATATCATATTGAAAAGAAAAGAGAATATAGAAATCTTTTAGTAGGAATCAATATTATAAGCATTATTTTCCTTATATTTACAATTTTTGTAAATAATTTCTATAATCTAGATTTTTTGGGTGTAATATACGAGCCTGAAACAATATATTTGCAATTAATTGGTGCTGGAGGAGCTATTTCAATTATTTTAATTGATTATATCATAGCAAGTACATTAATGAAATTATTAGGCTATGTGTATGTTTTTTCAAATCGTATAGATAAGCAAATATTCATATCAATTTTAATTATTTTCATAATATTCTTCTATTTTTTACCTACTTCAAGTGGTTTAACATTACCAAAATCTAATATTAGAATAGCAATAGTTGAGGGTTTGGATTCTATATTTAAATATGATAAAGAAGATTTAAATACAGAAGAACTTATTAAAAATTATGATATAACACATTTGGTATTACCATTCAGTCCAGATTTTATAAATATTTATAATGAATATTATTCAAATTCATCATTAGAAGATTTCTTAAGATTTAAAGTAAATTCTTATAATTGGACATATTCAAAATTAAAAGACATTGTTAATATTTTACATAAAAATAATATAAAAGTTTTACTTGGAATATATTTAAAAGCTAAAGTAAAAAGTGTTTATTTAGGAATATATGGATTTGAAGCTACTTGGGTAACTTTAAGACATAATGAAATTTTAGGAAAAAATTATTATTTATTATTTGATAAAAAACTTGAGAAAGATGAAGAATATGGAATATATGGAAATGAAACTTATGCAGATTATTTTACAAAAAAATTATTGAAAGTTTTAAAAGATTTTGATTTTGATGGTGTTTATTTCATGGATTATCCATATGAAGAAGAGGAAATAATAAATGGAGAAATAAAAATTAAAAATGTAATAACATTACTTAAATCATCTTATCATATTTTAAAGAATAATAATAAAGATGTTTTTATAGAAGATTTTAGTGATTATGTTTTTTATGAAGAATTAGAAGAATTTTTCAAATATTCTGATATGGTTGTATTAAGAATATCTCCATGGATAGATACAGTATATTATTTTAAAGTTAATTCAACGATAGATATATGCATGGATTATTTAAATACTACCGTCGCACGTTTACCACCAAATCTTAGGAAGAAAATACTGATTGGTTTTTATCTTCATGATTTTGCTGCAGGATGGTTTGCACCAGCAACAGTTGTGCAAATGGAATTACAATCATGTTATAATATATTAAAAGAGAGAAAATTGGAAATTAATGGATATTCCATTTATTATATAAGCAAGTACATGCCATATAAAATATTCATTAAATAAAAATTTATTTTATAGTTATACGGCGTGTCCAATTATTATTTATTGCTTTATTGTTTTAATCTATTTTTATACATTAATATGTAAAATTTTATAAAAATCTTTAAAAAAGTATAAAAGGATTGTTTTGAAGATTGATGAAGAAGATATGGAATATCTTAAAAAAGAAGTTAAGAGTATGAGCAACTTCCAGAAAGAGAGGCTAACTATGGTAGGAAGTTGGACACGTCCTAGTTATCCTTCTCCATTTTGATACATAAGGATAAATTGTATTAGAAATAACCCTTCCACTTCCTAAAAATGTTCCATTATATTTTCCAATAATGAATTTTGATGGAATTTCACTTTTAATTTTTATAGGTTCTCCTTTCATCCATTTTTCAGCTTCTTCTCTATTTAATTCAATGAAATTCTTCTTTATTTTATTTCCAATTAATTGAGTACCTTCAATTGATAAAACCCAATCTGTACCTATTCTTTTTGCAATATATATCCCTATTGATTCTGCTTTTTTCATTTTTTCAAAAAATTCATAAGTTTCAATTGTAGTTAATCTAATTTTATTTTTCCCACTCCATAATAAAACATAACCATTAAAATCTTCTTCTATTCCATAATATTTTTCTAAATATTCACAAAATTGTTTTAACTCTAAACGATCCAATTTTTTAATCATTTTTTTTCACTATTTTTGCTATAAAAAAGCCTTCACTATCATTATAATGAGGATATATACGTATGCATTTTGAAATATCTTTATCATATTCTTCATTTTTCCATTTTGTTATACCTTTTTCATATTTTACATTTTTAATTTTTATTTCTTCTAAGTATGCATTATTTCTTAATTTTAGTAAATTATTTATACACCTTTCATTTTCTTCAGGACATATGCTACATGTAGAATAAACAAGTATTCCTCCTTCTTTTAAACAATCAAAACCGGATAATAAAAGTTGTGTTTGATATTTTGATAATCTTTCAATTGTTTTAATATTCCATTTTTTTGCTACTTTCCAAGATTTTCTTATTATTCCTGTTGAACTACATGGAGCATCAACTAAAACTTTATCAAAAATATTCTTAAAAAATTTGAAAAAGAATCTACCATCTCTCATTGAAATTATAACATTTATTGCAAAGCATTTTTGAATATTTGAAGATAAAGCTTTTATTCTTTTTATATTTATATCATTAGCAACAATTATACCTTTATTTTGCATTTTTTGAGAAATTTGTGTTGTTTTACTCCCAGGTGCTGCACATAAATCAAGAATTAATTCTCCCGGCTTTGGATCTAATATTTCAACAGGTAGCATGGACATTGCTCCTTGAATATAATAATATCCTAAAGAATGTTCAAGAGTTTGACCAATATCTTCTGTAGAATAATTAATCCAAAAACCATAATCAACCCAAGGAATATTTTCAATTTTCCAACCTTTTTCAATTAATATATTTTTTAAAGAATCGCATGAAATTTTTAATGTATTTACTCTAATGCTTTCTTTAAGAGGTTTCATAGAATTTTCTAAAAAAATCTCTAATTCATTTCCAAGTAATTCTTTTAAATATTCTAAAAAATTTTCATTAAACATATCATATGACATTTTTTAATAAAATTAGGAAGAACTATAAAAAAAGTTTTTAAATATAAAAAGCCCCGACCGGGATTTGAACCCGGGACCCTCGGCTTTCTTAAAAACATACGAGGCCGATGCTCCACCAGCTGAGCTATCGGGGCATTTACTAAGAAGAAAAATAAAGTAAAATAAATATTTTATAAAAATTTAAAGTAGAAAAGAGATTAAATATATCGAATTTTAATAAATTATTGGAGATTAAAAGATATGCACAAAGTTTTTATAGTTATTCCAACTTATTGTGAAGCCGAAAATATTAAAAGATTAATACCAGAAATAGAAGATACTTTTGAAAAAAACAATATTAAAGGAGCAATTCTTATAGTTGATGATAATAGCCCTGATGGAACAATAGATTTAATTAATTCTTTTTCTAAAAAGTATGGAAATATATATTTATTATTAAGACCAAGAAAAATGGGTTTAGGATCAGCTTATAGAGATGGATTTAATTATATTTTAAAAAATTTTAAAACTGAATATATTGCTGAAATGGATGCTGATGGTTCTCATCCACCAATTTTTTTACCAAAAATGATTTATAGATTAGAAAAAGAAAATGCAGATGTTGTAATAGCTTCAAGGTATATTAAAGGAGGGAAAATTTATGGTTGGAATTTAAGAAGGAAAATAACTAGCATTGGAGCAAATTTATTAGCTAGGATTTTTACAAGAATAAAAATTAAAGATTTTACATCAGGATATAGAATATATAAAATTAATGTTCTTAAAAAAATAAATTTTTCAAAAGCTAGTAGTAGTTTTGCTTTTCAAATTGAAATGGTATTTAATTGTGTAAAAAATGGATTTAAGATTATCGAAGTACCATTCACATTTATTGATAGAAAAATAGGAAAATCTAAACTTAAAATGAATGAATATATTTATTTCATTCTTACTTTATTTAAAATTCTTTTTAAAATTGGGTGAATGAAAATGGTTAAAATTTCTGAAATTGGAGAAAAAGAAATAGTTAAATATATTCTTTCAAAAATTTCAGCACCTGAAACATCTTTAATAGGAATAGGAGATGATGCAATAGATTTTATTGAAAAAAAAGAAAGAATCGTTTTAAGTGTTGATATGCTTGTTTTTTCAACAGATGTTCCAAGAGGAATGAGTTTAAAACAAGCAGGATGGAAAGCTATAACATCAACTACAAGTGATCTTGCATCAAAAGGAGCAAAACCATTATATTTCATGACTTCTCTTGGATTACCACGTTCATTAAAATTTGAAGAATTTAAAGAATTATGGAAAGGAATGAATGAAGCTGCAAAATTTTATAATGGAAAAATAATTGCTGGAGATACTAATGAAGCAAAAGAAATTATAATCGATGTTATTGGAATAGGGATTGCTAAAAAAATATTATCAAGAAAAGGTGCAAAAGAAGGAGATATAATTGCTGTTACAGGATTATTTGGAAAAAGTTCATCAGGATTAAGAATATTAATTGAAGGAATAAGGAAAAAAGGATTTAAAGAACTTATCAATTCTGCATTAAATCCTCGTGCAAAAATAATTGAGGGGCAAATTCTTGCAAATTCAGGATATGCTTCAGCTTGTATAGATTCGAGTGATGGATTAGCTTTATCATTATATGAAATAGCAGAAGCAAGTAAAGTTGGAATATATATAACTCATCCACCAATAGATAAATTAGTTGAAAAATTTTCTAGAAAATACAATTTCTCTTTATTCGATTTAGTTTTTTATGGAGGAGAAGAATATGAACTTATTGCAACAATTAAACCTGAAGGATGGAAATATGTAAAAAAATTATTTGAAAAAAATAATAAAAAAATAATAAAAATAGGCAATGTAGTAAATCGTAATGAAGGAATTTCTGTTTATTGGGAAAATAAAAGGAGGATTCTTGAAAAAAAAGGATGGATTCATTTTAAATAATTTTAAATTTTCCCTATAGCTATTAAAGCATTTTTTATAATTTCTTCTTGTTCTTTTGTAACAGGTAATACAGGCCTCCTTGGATATCCACCTGGCTTACCAATTAAATTTAAAGCAGCCATTATTGGTGCAGGATATGTTGCAGTAAGAAAAGCCTTTTTTAATATGTATAATTTATTTTGTATTTCTTTTGCTTTTTCAAAATTCCCTTTTTGAAATTCTTCATAAAGTTTAGTTACCATATCAGGCACAATGTTTCCAACAGCATTTACCATTCCTTTTCCTCCTACCATTAATGATGCAAACATTAACTCATCTACTCCCATAATAAGTGATATTTTATTCCCTACTCTTTGAACATATTCTTCAAATTGAATTAAATTTGCACTACTATCTTTTAAAGCAATAATATTATCTGTTTCTAATACAAGTTTTTCAAGTATTTCTGGAGTTATATTTATGCCAGCTCTTGGAGGATTATTATAAAGTATTATAGGGATTTCTGCATTTTCAGCAATATTTTTAAAATGCTCAAACAATTCTTTATCATTAACTTTTATGTAATATGGTGTAAGAACAACTGCAGCATCAGCTCCTATATCTTTTGCATATTTAATTACTTGCATTGTTTCTTTAGCAAATATTCCTCCAGTACATAAATAAACAGGAACTCTATCATTTGCTTGATCTATAACTATTTCACCAACTTTCTTCCTTTCTTCAGGATACATTAAATAAAAAGCCCCAACAGTTCCAGATGCAAATATAGCATGAGCTCCCCCTTCTATTACATAATCAACCATTTCTCTAAGTGCATTTTCATCTATTTCTTCATTCTTTTTAAAAGGGGTTACTAAAGCTGGAATATTCCCTTTTACTTCAATTTTCTTCATTCATATCACCATTTAAAAATATTGAATATTTTAAAAATAAAAGAATTATAAAAACTTATATTAAAAATATCTATTTTTTAAAAAATAATTCAAAAATGGACCGGCCGGGATTTGAACCCGGGAACCTCTCCGACGCCAGCGGAGCGATCTTCCAGGCTGATCTACCGGCCCATTAATATTAGTTTTTAAAAAAGTTTAATATAACTTTTTAAAAATAATTAAATAAAAAATATTTTTTCCATTATTTTAAATTGAAAATCTTTATAAAGCTATTAAAGTTTAAATAAAATAGTATGAAAACCATAGCTAAAATAGAAGAACCGCTACATGGTTATTCTCAAGAAATTGCTATAATTCCTATAGATAATCTTAAAGTTATAGAAATACAAAGAGCACCTTCAAAATTTCATATTAAAAGACTTAGCGAATCTATTAGAAAAATAGGTTTTGTAATTCCTTTAGTTGTTGTAAAAAGAGGGAATGAGAATATAATAATCGATGGGCAGCATAGATTTCTTGCTGCAAAAGAACTTGGAATAAAACAATTGCCTGCAATTATAATTCCTGAAAAATATGCACATGAATTAATGGAATTAAATATTGAAAAACAAATGTCTCTTAGAGAAAAAGCATATGTTGCTTTAAATGTTTATAGAATGTATTTAAAAGAAAAACCTGAAATAAATGAAGATGATGGGCAAATAATGGATTCCATTGAATTCGCTTATTATGTTACTTTAGGAATTGCTTATGAAAAAGCACCAAAGCTTTTTGGTTCAGCCTATGAATCTATTTTAAAGAAAGTTGATTTCTTTCTTTCAAAACCATTAAAAAATGCTATAAAAGAAAGAGAAGAAAGAGCAGAAATTTTAATAGAAACAGATAATATAGCAAGAGAAGCAATAGAAAAAGTTAGAGAAATTGGAATAGACCATCCATTTTTATATAAAGAAGTAGTATCTTTTTGTACACCAGTAAAAAGGAAAAGGAAAGTTGAACAAAGTTTTAATGAATTATTTAATACTTTAAAAGATAATCTAAAAAGCTTAATATCAAATCCTCATAAAATAAGGGAACATAAATTTTCTACTATGATTGAAGTATAAAAAAATCATTTAGCTTTTAAGTATTTCGTTACTATTGCAAAAAATTTACCACCAACATGATGCAATACACTTGCTTCTTTAGCTAAAATATTATCTTTAAATAAATTCTCTTCAACATATGCTTTTAATATTTCAGCAATATACAATATTTGTTCATTTATTATTATTCTATTTCTAACTTTACATTCTAAATTCCCTATGCATTCATTTATTATTGGTGGTTTAACTTTCTTAGATTCTGTGAATGATAATTCTAATAGTTTAGCTTTATCTAATTTACTTCCACTCTTAGTCCCAGCTAACCATACTTTATCTAATAGATTTATCGATGGAATATTAACAGTAAATTCTCCAATTTCATCTATTAATTTGTGCGTATATCCTTTAGACCATAGAGATATTGCTATTAATGGAGGATCATCACTTATAGGAGTAATCCAAGAGCATGCCATGATGTTTATTTTACCATCTTTCCCAATAGAGCATATCATTACAACTGGACGTGGATGAAGAAGCTTATAAGATTCATTAAGATTAACCTCAATTTTCATAAATTATGATATTTCACAATATAATAAAAACTTAATCTTTTAATTTCTATTAAATATCTTAAATTTTTATAAGAAAAAGTTTTGAAAATATTAAAATTTATGCCATTTATACTTTCTTAATGTTTTAGTTTCTCCAAAACCACAAGCAGCACATCTTCTTTTAGAAACATGAAAAGCTACTCTACCACATCTTCTACATCTTACATGTACTTTTTTATTTCTTTTACCAAAAGAAGGAGTACCTTTCACCATTTCTTATAACCCATTTTATTTTTTTATTAAAAGTGGAGATATCATTATTATATTATCTCCTCTTATAACTATTGAGCCTAGCTTATTAGTATTTTCATCATCTATTATTTCTTCAGCATCTTCAAGAACAAGATTCATATGTTGATCATATCCTTGAAGGAATCCTCTAAGAGTTTTTCCATTCCTAAGTTTTACTAAAACTTTTTCACCTAAACTTTTTGAAAGAACTTTAAGAGATATATCTATAGACAATCTTTCCACCCAGCCATTGTTTTTCTAATAAAATAGTACAATAATAAAAATATATCTTTTAATATAGGCTTTATATACTATTAAAGAGAAGAAATGAATATTTATTATAGAAAATTAACAGGAATGAGTAAAAGAGATTTTATTAAATTATACATAAATAAATTATCTAAAATTATTGAAGAAAAAATATTAATCGAAAGTAAAATAAATATATACATAATAAATTATGAAAAAATTAATTTTTATTATTTTCAAAATAAAGCATTGCTTTTTTTACATAATTCTAAATTTTTTCCAGCATTATCTTTAAAAATTAATTCAGAAATATTTTCTAAATTACCAAGTGTTTTTATTGATAAAGGAGCTATTCCACATATATGCAATGGAGCAGATATTATGAGGCCTGGAATAGTTAAATTTAATGGTAATTTTTCAATAGGAGATATTGTTTTAATTAAAGATATAGATTATTCTAAAATTATAGCTATTGGAGAAGCTTTAAAAGAATCTTATTTATGTATTGAAGAGAAAAAGGGAAAAATTATAAAAAATATTCATTATATAGGAGACAATATTTGGAAAATATTACCTGAAATAGAAGGCTTTATTAATAGATTTGATTAATATATAATTTAGAAAAAATGGCAAAAAGAAATAATAATGAAGAAAAAATTTGGAAAGAAATAGAAGAAGCAATAAAAGAAGTTTCAGAAAAAGAAGAAATAAAAGAAGAAGAGGAAGAAATAAAAATAATTTTACCTGAGCCTGAAATTAAAAAAGAAGAAAAAATTGAGAAAAAAGAAGCAAGACTTTATTATATGATATATAATGAAGATATTTCATTAGATCCTTTAATAGAAATTTTGAAAAATGGTGGATTTATAATTATAGATGTCCCTCAAAAGATAGATATTGAGAATTTTAAAATTTTCTTATTAAGATTAAAAGATAGTATTGATGAAATTGGTGGAGATATTGGATGGATAGAAAATAAAAAAATAATACTTTTATCACCAAGTACAATTATTAAATTATGATAAACAAATACTATCTAAATTTTTAGGAGTATATATTCTAGCTGGAATAATTTTATTAGCTGCTTTTGCAATACTTTCTATAGCTTCAGGTTCTCCATGTAAAATTATTAAATTTTTAGGTTTAGGAGATACCTTTTTTAAATAATCTAGTAATTGTTGTCTACTTGAATGCCCTGAAAAACCATCAACTTTATCTATTTTCATTTTTACATGAATAACTTTTGTTTTACCATTTTCATTCATTAATGAAACATCCCTAATACCTTTTAAAAGTTTCCTACCCAACGTTCCTTCCACTTGATAACTTACAAATATTAAAAAGTTCTTTTCATCTTCAGAAAGTTCTCTAAAGTAATTCAATACTGGCCCTCCTTCTAACATTCCAGAAGTAGACAATATTATACATGGACTTTTAGAATTTATTACTTCTTCTCTTTGAGAATTATTTAATACAGTTGTTACATATTCTGAAGAAAATGGATTTAATCCTTCATCAAGTAAAGGTCTTAAATCATTTGATAAATATTGTGAATATGCTGTATGGATTGCAGTAGCTTCATTTATAAGACCATCTACGAATATAGGCACTTCAGGAATAAGATTATTTTTGATTAAATTGTCTAATACTAAAAGAATTTCTTGTGCTCTTCCTACTGCTGGAACAGGTATTAAAGCTTTACCTCCTTGTTCAATAGTTTGCTTAACATAGCTTGCTAAGAGTTTCTCACTATCTTCTCTTGTAAATGGAACAAAAGTATTCCCATAAGTACTTTCTATGATAAGAGTTTCCAATTTTGGAAATTTATAAGTGCTAGCATCTAATAAACGAGTTTTCTCAAATTTAAAATCACTTGTATAAATAATATTATGAAAACCTTCTCCAATATGTAAATGAATTATGGCAGATCCTAATATATGACCAGCATTATACATTGTTAATCTAATATCTGGAGTGATGTTTGTTACAGTTTTATACTTTAAAGGGATTGTATGTAAAAGCATTTTCCTAATTTCTTTTTCAGTATAAGGTGGTTGAACCCCTTCTTTTTCAGCTACATTTATAAAATCGCTTTGAAGCATTGCCATTAATGGAAGAGTAGGCTCTGAGCAAAAAACAGGGACATTAATATCATACTTGAATAAATATGGAACAAGTGCTGAATGGTCCAAATGAGCATGAGAAATAATTATTGCATCTAATTGAAATATTTTTTCAGCTATTGCATCAAATCTTGGGAATTGATTTATTAAAGAATTTGCTCCAGGATCTATTCCACAATCTATTAAAACTTTACTTTCTTTTGTTTCAACTAATATTGCTGATCTACCAACTTGTTGTCCTGACCCTAATATTGTTATACTTAAATCTTCAATATTCAATAAAATGGGTCTAAAAATTCTTTCACCAATATTCCTTAAAACATCTTTTCTTTCAATCGTTGATCCATACATAAAGCCTCTTATTTGCTCAAGAGTTTTTGAATGCATTAATGGAGACTTTATTATTCTTGGTTTCCATAAAGTTAATTTTGTTAAATCATCAAAAATATTTTTATAATTATTCAATATTTCATCTGGATTGTATGCTTCAATAATAATTTCTCCTAATAATTCATCAAGATAAATATTCTTTATTTTATCAATTGGAATTTTCTCTTTAATTATACTTTCAACTTTCTCTTTAGGTAATCTAATAGAAGGGTCTGATCTTATTACAACTCTTTTCTTTATAAGACTTACTAAATCTCTAGCAATTTGATCTTGTTCATAGAATATTTTAGGATTTTTTGTATATATTGCTAATTTTGTTCCTTCATATTCAATCCTAGTTATAGCTACTTCTTTAGGAGCAATTGTTGTAAAATATTTTACTATATCATTTCTTATTGTTTCCATTTTTTTAACTATCTCTTATTTTTTATATGTTTTCTATTTTTATTTAACCAAAAAATGGTTTAATGTATTTTTCTTTTTCTTTAGGAGATAATTCTGTATATCCTTTTGTTTTAGAAATATATGCTAAATCTATGCTATCTCCAGTACCTATATCTCTTTTTATAGCTGATGCTACTGCTTTTGCAGAAAGCATTAAAGCTTCTTCTAAAGTTAAATCTTTTCTATACTCTGCTTCAATAATTCCATATGCAATTGGAGAACCTGAGCCTGTTGATACTATATTTTCTTCTGTTAAAGAGCCTGTAAAATCAATAGTATAAAGATGAGCACCTGTAGAATCTATTCCTCCAATTATTACTTGTGCAAGCAATGGGAATGCTCTTTCTCTAAAGAAAAGATTAGCTGCTAATCTAGAAATTGAAATAATATCCATTGGTTTTCCATGAGTTATTTGATAATAATTTATATTTGCTTTAAGAATATTTATTAAAATTTGAGCATCAGCAACTCTTCCTGCAATAGTTATAGCTGCATTATCTGAAAGTGGAAATAATTTTTTCCCTTTTCTATGTGCTACAAAATATCCTGCAGTAACTCGAGTATCTGTAGCAAATACTACAGCATCTTTGATAGATAATCCAACAGTTGTTGTTCCAGTTTTTCTTATATTTTCAATTGAAGTATTAATATGTTTGATATTCATTGAATATCTCCAAATTTTTTATATTCTATAATAATTTACTACTTTTAAAAAATTTTATAAAAAGAAAAGCTTAAGCTTAAATAAAAAGTTTTATTTTAAAATTTATTAAAATTGAAAAATATTCTGTATCTTAAGTTTCAATTTCAGATTTTAGATATTCTTCAATAAAAGATATTTTTTCAATTTCTGGCATGTGATTATAAATTATTCTTGAAACAAGTTTTTTAGCAATTTGTAATGTTGGAAGTAAAAAAGCTTCTTTAGGTATTTTTATTATAACTTCTTTTTCTAATAATTCTATAGAGAATTTATTGACTTCCACTTCTTTTATTCTATCATGTAAAAGATATTTGATTTTTTCAATTGGGTCTATTATAATTTTCCTAATTTTACATTCATATATTAAAGATTTGCCTGCAAGAGGGGGATTAAAATCAACTTGTACTCTTCCAGAACTTATTGAACGAATAACACCTTCTTTTCCATCTATAGAAACTTTAGCTCCAATAGTTGGAGTTACTTCACTTGATCTAAATCTTCTTAAAGGAATTACTTTTATTTTATTTGGATCTCTTGGACCGAATGCATTTTCAGGTGGAATTTCAATAGTAATTTCTGAATTTTCTTCTAATCCTATTAATTTTTCTTCAACACTTTTTAAAATCCAACCATCACCTATGATAATTAATCTAGGTTCATAAATTATAGATGGATTGTATAAACCAGCTTTTTTTGCTTCTTCTTCAATAGTTGTTTCAAATACTTCATTAGTTTCTTTTATGCGAGCTGTATAATCTAGTAATATAAAACTCCCTTTTTCTATGGGCATATAATCACCATATTTTTAAATAATTTTATAAAAATAAAAGAACTTAAATATATCTTTTTTAAAAAAATTCAATAAACTATTTTAAATCCTTTATATTCACCTTTATATTCTTCCCATATAGTTTCAACTTTTTCTACAATTGCTTCAGGAGGCCCTTTTTTACACCATTCAATCATTTTTTCAATATTTTCTTTATTTCCTTCAAAAATAGCTTCAACTCTTCCATCTGGTAAATTTCTAACCCATCCAGATAATTGTAATTTATCAGCCATTTTTTTAGTATTCCATCTAAAAAACACTCCTTGCACTAACCCTGAAATAAAAACATGCACTCTTGCTTTCTCCATCTCCATTTCATTTTAAAAATTTTTAGATAAGAAATATATTAATTTGATGAAATATATGCAATTAAAAGAATGGGATATAATTATTATTGGAGCTGGACCAGCAGGATTAATATCAGCTATTCATTCTTCAAAAAATAATTGTAAAGTATTATTATTAGAAGAACATAATATTATTGGAAAACCAGAAAAATGTGCTGGATTATTAAGCATTTCTGGATTAAGAAAAATAAATATTCCAATTGAAAATTTTTATATTCAAAATTTTATTAATGGAGCAATTATTAAATCTCCTAAAAATAATATTATTGAAATAAATCCTAAAAGAAAAGTTGCAATAGTAGTTAATAGAAGATTATTTGATCAATTTTTAGCATCTTTAGCAATAAAAAAAGGAGCATGTATTGAATTAGGTATAAAAGCTTTAAAAATTTTAAATAATAAAGAAAATGTAAGAATTTTTTCTTCTAATAAAAAAGAATATTCATCTAAAATAGTAATTAATGCTATGGGAAAAAATTCTATGCAATTAGGATATAAAGCTGGAAGAAATATAGAAAAATGGCTACCAGCAATTCAAGCAATAATTGCAAATCATTCATTTCAAAAAGATTATGCATATGTATTTTTTAAAGATTATATAAAAGGATTTTTTGGATATTTTATACCTATAAATGAAGAAATTGGAAAAATTGGTTTAGCTACAAAATATTTCCCATTAAAAGCATTCAATAAATTTATTAAAGAAGAATTTCCAAAATCTAAAATAATAGGTATATCTTTTTCTTCTATTTATACTGGCAAACCAATTAAACCAGCATATAAAAATAGAATGCTATTTGTTGGAGATGCTGCTGGACATGTAAAAGCAACAACTGGTGGAGGAATAATATTTGGTGGATTAGGAGCAATTTTTGCAGGAAAAATTGCAAATAAAATATGCAATTTAGAAAAAAAAGATGAAAAAGAAATTTTTAAAGATTATGAAAAAATATTAGAGAAAAAAATTTATCCAGAACTTGAAACAATGGCATTTTTAAGAAATTTTTTAAACAATGTCCCAATTCCATTACTTGAAAAAATTTTTAAAATAATAAAAGAAAGTGGATTAGAAAAAGATATAGAAAATCTTGGAGATATGGATTTCCAAAAAAGAACAATTATTAATATAATTAAAAAGGATATTTTAAAAAATGGAATAAATATTTTTTATAATTTTATAAAAACATTTTTTTAAAAAAGATAACTATATATAGTAGCTTTTTTGATAAAAAAAGCAATGAGTAAAACAATTTTACCAATTTGCAATTGGTGTCATAAACCAATTATTCCAAAAGAGAAAAGTGTTAATTTTCCTTGTCCAAATTGCGGAAAAGTAATAATTTGGAGATGTGGGAAATGTAGAAAAATGGGTCAGCCATATGTATGTCCTGCATGTGGTTTTAAAGGACCATAAAAGGTGAGAATATGGCAAAAGTATTAGCAACATATAGAATTTTTCCAAATAGTGATGAAGTAGATTTAAAAAAATTATTAAATTCAATAAATGAAAAATTACCAGAAAATTTTAAAATTTATGCATATAAAGAAGAACCAATAGCTTTTGGATTAAAAGCATTAATAATACAATTTTTAATGCCTGATGAAGCTGGATATTCAAGAAAAATTGAAGAATTTTTAGAGGGATTTGAGGAAATTTCAGAAGTAACTGTTATAAATGTTCAAAGGTTTCATGAAGGGCGTGTCTAGCTTCCTACCTCCCATTGGGAGGCAATCCAGCAAGTAATGGATAAACCACTACTAACCCCTTTATTTCATTCCCAAGATCAAAAGGAGCTTTTCATTGCAAATCATTGAAGGCAAAAGCCTTCTCACTTTTAAAGCTCTAATGCTGGATTTTCTATGAATAGGAAGCTTGGCCCACGCCTAACCCTCCAGAACGCCATGTTCTGGAAGATATTAATTAAATAGAAAGTTTTAATTTTTTTATTATCACTTCTTTCTTTTTTAATAATCATATTCTTTAAGAAAAATTTAAGCAGATCTTTTCTTTGATTAAAAATAAATTTTATTGTTTTTAATAATATGATTGAAAAAGAAGTTTGTTTTTTCTTTATTAGAGAATGAAATAGAATTCATAGAAGATAAAGATGTATAGGTTACTCCAAGTCTTCCATTAATTGTTTTTATATTTATTGGTTATATTATTAGTATCATTATATGGAGATATTTTAAAAATATTTTTTAAATTTCAATTTTAATAAAAATGTATTTATGTTTTAATAATCCTCTTAAAGAATATGGTATAACTTTTCTTTATGATATACTTATTCAAAAAAAGACGAATTGCTATTCCAATTTCATCTATTATTGGAGCATATCATATAGCTACTAGATACTTAAAAGTTTCAAGTTTTTCTATAAAAAAATTTTGGAAAGCTTATTAGCTATAAAATCATCAGCATTTTATCCACAAATTACTACTAAATTGGCAATTGATGCTCTTGAATATGCAACATATTATAACATTGAATCTTGGGATGGATACTTAATATCTTTAGCAAAAAGTTTAGGGACTTCAACAATCTATTCGCTTGATAAAGAAATTGAAAAAGTAAAGGAAATAACAGTAATTAATCCATTTCCAGAAGAAGCTGTTAAGCAATATCATGAATTTATGAAGAAAATATTTAATCCTTAAGAGAGCGTGTCTAAAAAATTATTATAAAAATAGCTCTTCTTATATAAATTCTTATTAAATAAGATATATAATTTCTTGTTTATTATCAAATTACAATATAAATAAATATCAATCTTATGAAAATGAAGATATTATAATAATACCACTTGCGTTTCATACATTACCTTTAAATAAATTAAGTGAAAAATTTAATGAAATAAATTATGATAAAATAAAAAATGAAATGGAAAAGATTATAGATGAAATGATAGTATGTACGAATAATATATGGAAAGTAGCAAGGATAATATTTTTAAAAGCAAAAATAATATGGGGAGATGCACCAAAAGCTCCAGATAGTTTTCGAAGAGACATGTTAAGAAAAAAAGTAAATGAAGAATATCCATTTTATTATCATATCTTTCTTATTTGTGGTCCATTTCTTGATTGGCCAATGACACAAGCAATAACTAAAGAATATTATGGAACATTTCTAACGTATGAAGCTTGGACCAATGATCCAAATATTCCAGATGATGATAATGATCCAACGAATGGATGGTTTGGTGAAGGACCTTCAGGAGAAATATTAGCACATGAACTAGGGCATGCTCTTGGTTTATTACCTGGTCCGAAAGAAAGAAGAGCACCTCGTCATTATAGAAGTATAACTTTCAGAGATAGATTAATGCATGAAGATATCCCTTGCGGAATAACCCTTACATATTTTGATATAATAATTGCAAGAAATAGCCCATTGGCTAAAAAATTTAAATTTATTCCTGAATTTTAATATATTGTGAGAATTTTAAAAATTTATAAAGCCATCCATCTTCTAGCCCATTCTTCATATTTCCTAATACTTTCAAAAGAGACACTTGGGCGTCTAATTTTTATAGCTTCTAGGAAGTCGAACATATTAATTAATCTAGGTTTCATACCTTTTTCAGCAGCACCACTCTCAAATAATTCCCTTACAACTTTAATTTGAACACTCATACAAATATCCCTAATATCATTTCCACTATATCCATTTGTTAATATTGCTAATTCTTCAAAATCTACATCATTACTAAGAGCTAAATCTTTTGTATAATGCTTAAATAAAGCTAATCTATTTTCTTTATTTGGTAAAGGAACATAAATACGTTTTTGGAATCTTCTTATGAATGGTTCATCTAAATCCCAAGGTTTATTAGTAGCACCTATAACATATAAATGCTCATTTTTAGATTTTTCAGAAAGGCCATCCATTTCTTTTAAAATTTGATTTCTAGCTCTTGTTTCTCCACCAACTTCAACTTGATGAATGGAAGTAAGAGAATCTATTTCATCTATAAATATGATAGCTGGACGATCTTTACTAACAGATTTTCTTGCAGAAGAAAAAAGCCTAGCAACATTCTTTTCAGATTCTCCAAGCCATTTAGAAATTATAGATGCTGCATCAACATAATAAAAAGTAGCATCTATTTCAGATGCTACAGCTGCTGCTAAAAGCGTCTTTCCGCAACCAGGTGGGCCATATAATAATATGCCTTTAGGCCAACCTAGTGGGAATAGATCAGGTCTTTTAACAGGATAAACTATGCTTTCTCTTATAGATTTTTTAGCATCTTCTAAACCTATTACATCATCCCATGAAACTTTCGGTTTTTCTTTTAAGACTAAATCATCAAATTTAGCTACTTCTTCAATTTTAATAGATTCACCTTCTACCATTGATTCAAGCACACGAATACGTTCTTCATAGCTTTTCATTTTTTCATAATATACTTTTTTAATAGTAGGATCTTCAGTTAAATTATAAAGTTTAAAAAGAATATCAATTACTTGTCGATATTTAAGAATAGCCATTGAATAATTTCCTTGTTTATCGAGCTTTATTGCTTCATTAGCTTTTTCAGAAGCTATTTTTCTAAGTTCTTCCGAAAACAAATTTTTCACCTATAGATTATTCCAAAATTATATGTTTATTATTATATTTTGAAAATATAAATTTATATTTAATTTTCATATTTTTTAATAGTTTAAAATATTTGAGTTTTTAATTCCTTTTTTTAGAATTTATTGAAAAGTTTGAAAATTTAGAAATAAATAGAAAAATTTAATAAAAATTTTTATTTTACAAAACAATAAAATTAATATAGTAGTAAATAGGAATAATTTTCAATTAAAATGGTGTTAAGCAAATGGTTAAGTTTCCCTTTTGGAAGAAACATGAAGAAGTAAAAGTTCTCCCTCCGCCTCCTCCTGAGAAAAGAACTACAGAAAGAATAAGTGAAATTTTAATGCTTTTAAGAATTCAATCCGAAAAACTTAATAGAACAGTTCAAAGATTAACTGAAAGAGGAAAAGAACTTTTTGAAAAATGTGTAAAAGCAAGTCAAGAACAAGATACAGCTAGAGCTACTGTATATGCAAATGAAATTGCTCAACTTAGAAAAATGTCTAGAACTCTTCTTAGAAGTCAACTTTCACTTGAGCAAGTAATTCTTAGATTGGAAACTGTAAAAGAATTTGGAGATATAGGTAAAATTTTAGGACCAGCTGCAAACATCGTTCAACAAGTTCAAGGAGAATTAAGTGGAGTTGTTCCAGAAGTAGCTATTAATTTAAGTAGAGTAGGGGATATGCTAGACAATCTTTTAGCAGAAGTTAGTAGTGTATCTGGTAGTGTAGTTAGTGTATCTGCATATGATGAAGAGGCTAAGAAAATACTTGAAGAAGCAAATGAAATTGCAGCTCAAAGAATGAAAAGTGCTTTTCCTGAATTACCTGAACCATATAAATATTCTGAAAATAAAGAAGAGGGAACTTCTAAAAAAGAATAGAAATATTTTTTAATAAATAAAAAAATTAAGATTGCTTTTCTTTAAGTTAATTTATATTTTTTTTACAATATTTTTCTTACTTTTTATTATCATATTTAACTTATTATAAATGTTTTAAAAATTCAATCTTGTTAGCCTATTAAATTATATGGTTTTCCGCCTTCAACTATTTTTAAGGGTGTTTTATCCTTCCATTTAGATAAAAATGATAAATCTTTATTTTTATCTCTTAACTCATCTGGAAGCATTTGCGGAATTTCTTCTATAATTGGATACCATCTATTACAATTAGAACAATAGAGAATACCTTCAGCTATTTCTCTTGAAAGACATTCTTCACAATTAAGCTTTTCAAGCTTAGAGACAAATTCTTTTGAAAAGCCACAATATTCTTCACATTTCCATTCTTTAGGCTTATATCTTGATTTAGTTTCATCAAATACAATAAGTTCTAATGGAAATTTTTTGCATATTGGGCAAGCAAGAATATCCATTAATCTATATTTCATATAACACACCTAAACTTAAAAATTGCTATGTATTTTCATTTATTTAAAGCTTTTAGTATTCTTAAATATTTTTTAAATAAATCTAAGAATATAAATAGCATGCAACAAATCTGCCTTTTTCAATTTCTATTTCAATTGGATCTGCTTTTTTGCATATATCCATAGCTTTTGGGCAACGAGGTGCAAAACGACAACCAGGTGGAGGATTAACTAAATTTGGAACTTCTCCTCCAATAACTAATTTTATCCTTTCAGCAGTTGGATCTGGACTTGGAACAGCTGCCATAAGCGCTTGAGTATATGGATGTAAAGGTTCATTAACCAATTTTTCAGATTCAGCCATTTCAACAATTTTACCTGCATACATTATACCCATTCTTTCACTCATATGTCTTCCTATTGCTAAATCATGAGTAATGAAAAGATAAGATATTTTATATTCATCTCTTAATTTTAGCATTAAATTTAATACCTCAGCTCTTATAGAAACATCAAGCATTGAAACTGGTTCATCTGCAACTATAAATTCTGGTCTAAGAATTAATGCTCTTGCAATCGCTACTCTTTGACGTTGCCCACCACTAAGTTCATGAGGATACCTATCCATAAAATCTTCAGGAGGTGTTATTTCAACTTCTTCAAGAGCTTTTGCTATTATTTCTTGTTTTTCATTAGGGTCTTCAGTTATTTTATGAATATCAAGAGGTTCACTTAATATGTCATACACAGTCATTCTTGGATTTAATGATTCATAAGGATCTTGAAAAATAATTTGCATTTTTCTTCTAAAAGGCTTTAATTGTTCTTTATTAAGTTTAAGAATATCTATTCCATTAAATATTACTGATCCAGAAGTAGGTTCAATAAGTCTAAGAATAGCTCTTCCAGTAGTTGTTTTTCCACATCCAGATTCTCCAGCTAATCCAAATATTTCACCTTTTTTAATATTGAAGCTAATATTATCTACAGCATGAACATAAAGTTCTGGGCCACCAAATATAGAAGATAAAAAACCTCTCCTTAATGGAAAATATTTTTTTAAATTTTTAACTTGAAGTAAGATTTCTTCTGAATTCATAAATTCTCACTTTTTTAATAAGTGACAAGCTACATAATGTCCTTTATCGATTTCCATTAATAAAGGTTCTTCTTGTTTACATTTTTCTAATGCATATTGGCATCTAGGATGGAAACGACATCCTGATGGTGGAGATAAAAGATTTGGTGGAGAACCTGGAATTGAAATAAGTTTTTTTCTTGGACCTTTAAGAGATGGAAAAGAATTCATTAATCCTTGAGAATATGGATGCAAAGGATTTTTAAATAATCTAACTACATCAGCCATTTCAACAATTTTACCTGCATACATTATAGCTACTTTATTACATGTTTCAGCTATAACTGATAAATCATGAGAAATCATTATAAGAGAAAGATTTAATTCTTCTTTAAGCTTTTTTAAAAGTTTTAAAACTTGAGCTTGGACTATAACATCTAAAGCAGTTGTAGGTTCATCTGTTATAACTATATCTGGATTACATGCTAATGCCATAGCAATCATAGCTCTTTGTTTCATCCCTCCACTAAATTCAAAAGGATAATTATTTATTCTAGAAGGATCTATGCCAACAAGTTCAAAAAGTTTAATAACTCTTTCTTTAGCTTCTTCATTAGAAATATCTTCATGAGTAAGAATAGCTTCCATTATTTGATCTCCAACAGTATATACTGGATTTAAAGCATTCATTGCACCTTGAAAAACTATTGAAATACGTTTCCATCTAATATTTTTCCTCAATATTTCTTCAGGCAAGCTAATTAAATCTATTCCATCAAAAATAATTTTTCCATCTAATATTTTTCCATTAGATGGAAGAAGTTTTATTATAGATAAGCCAGTAGTTGTTTTTCCACATCCAGATTCTCCAGCTAATCCAAAAGCATCTCCTTTATCTAATGAAAAACTAACATTATCTACAGCTTTAACATACCCTTTAGTAGTTTCAAAATAAGTTTTTAATCCATGAACCTCAAGAAGAGGCAAAATTTTTCCAACTCCATTTAATTCTAAAAGATATTTTTTAAGATACTAATTAATGTTTTTATTTTAAGAATAAAGTTATTTATTAATTTATCATGAAAAATCATAAATTTTTAAATTTTTTAATTTTAGTATAAATTTAAGGTAAGTACTATAAATGAAGAAAGAAAACTATAAGTATAAAAAAGCAATAATAGAATATTTTTTATCAATATTAATTGTTATAATAATTTCTTTTAGTTTTTCATATGCATATTCTATAATTAAACCTCCAATTAAAGAAGAAACAAATCTTTTAAAAATTATAGAAACTACTCTTTTATTTGGTGGATCAGGTTTAATAGGTTTAACTATTCTATATATGCTTCTATTAAAAAGAACATCTATTTATATAAAAGCAATGATAAGTGCAATTTTATCACCAGTAATAGTTATGGGATTAATAATTTTTTCTGAAACATTAATTCTTATACTATATAAGCAATTAAGCATAACATTAATTTCTTTAATAATTCTTGCTTCACTTTATATAACAATGATATTGGAAATATTGATAATAGCAGATATGCTTCCAATTAAAATAAGAAATTTTATAATGATTTTTTATGGTGCTATATTTGGATCATTTTTTGGAGTAATTATACCAATTTTAGTAGCTTTATTAATAAGTATTTTAATAGCATTCTTTGATATATTCTTAGTAAATTTTGTTTTTTTAAAAAAAGTAAAAGAATTAATTGGAAAAGGAGCTTATATAGGTAAATTCATTGAAATTGGATTAGGAGAATTTATTTTTTATGCTATTCCGCCTTCTTTATCTTATTATAGATTTGGATTTCAAATTTTTATTCTATCTTCTTTATTAATATTCTTAGGAAGTATAATAAATTTCTTAATTTTATTACGTAAACAAATTGTAGCTGGTTTAACTATACCAACTTTGCTTGGGATTATACCACCTTTAATAAATCATATAATAAAATAGAATCCTCCATTTATTAAATTAAAAATTTAATAATAAGTTAATTAAAATTTTTAATCTATTTAAATACTATGAAAATTATTAAAGAAATGAGGAAAAATGGTAAAAATAACTTTGCTTGAATTGAATGAAAAATATGCAAAAATTATTTTAGAAGAAATACCTCTATCTATAGCAAATGCAATAAGAAGAAATATTATAAATGAAGTTCCAACAATGGCTATTGAAGAAGTTTTAGTTCTTGAAAATTCTTCAGCAATGTCCGATGAAGTATTAGCTCATAGATTAGCTTTAATTCCATTTGTTTCAGATATAGACAATTATGTTTTACCAGAAAAATGCGATTGTGGAAGTAAGCTTGGATGTAATAAATGTGTTGTAAGATATACTCTTATAAAAGAAGCAAATGAAGATTTTATAACAGTATATTCAGGAGATATGGTTCCAGAAGATCCTAATACTAAAGTTATTCCGGTTAGTAAAAATATTCCAATAGTTAGACTTGCTCCTGGACAAAAAATTTCCTTAGAACTTTATGTAAGAGTAGGCACTGGAGCAAAAAATGCAAAATGGCAATCAGGAATAGCAACTTTAAAATACATGCCTTCAATAGTAATAGATTATGAAAAATGCGATTTATGTAAGAAGTGTATTGAAATTTGTGCCAAGAAAATTTTATTTATAAAAAATGATAAAATATTTTTTGAAAATATTTATGATTGCACTTTATGTAAAGATTGTGTTAAAGCATGTCCTAAAGAGCCTCCAGCAATTTCAATTAATGAAGTAAATAATTCTTATATACTTTATATTGAATCTTTTGGATTCTTACCACCTTTTAGAATGTTTAAAGAAGCAATTAAAGTATTAAAACAAAAATTGGAAGAATTCGAAAAAAATTTAAAGAATTTAGAGGGGACAAAAAATGAAAAAACATAAGATTAGAACAAAAAATCCTATGAAAATAAGATTATATAAAATATTAAAAGAAGCTGGGAAAAAATCCAATTTTTGGAAAAGAATAGCAGAAGAAGCTTTAAGACCTAGAAGAAGAAAAAGAGTGGTAAATATATCTAAAATTAATAGACTTACTAAGCCTAAGGATAAAGTAATCGTTCCAGGAAAAGTTCTTGGAGATGGAGAAATAAATCATTCAATAACTTTATCAGCTTTTGAATTTTCTAGAAAAGCTATTGAAAAAATTTTATCTGCAAATGGAAAAATTTTGAATATTGAAGAAATGATTAAGAAGAACCCAACAGGAAAAGGTGTAAAAATAATTGTCTAAAAATATTTTAAAAATAAAAGAAAGAGAACCTATTATTATAGATGCAACTAATCATAAAATTGGAAGATTAGCTTCAATAATTGCTAAAAAGCTTTTAAATGGAGAAAAAGTAATAATTGTTAATGCAGAAAAAGCAATAATTACTGGAAATAAAAAAGCTATTCTTGAAAGATATTTAATGCTTCGTAGAAGAAGACAATTTACATCTCATAAAAAGATTACAGTTTGGTTTCCTATAAGGCCTGATAGAATATTAAAATATGCTATTATTAGAATGCTACCAAGAAAAAAAGATAAAGGAAGAAAAGCTGCTAAAAGATTAAAAGTTTATATAGGATTGCCAAAAGAATATTCAAAAATGAATATTCAAAAAATCAATGAGGCTGAATTTAAATCAAGATATTCTTCTTCAGGAAAAATGATAAATTATATTACGATTGAAGAATTATCTAAAGAATTAGGGTGGAAAGGAATTGAGTAAAAAGCATTTAGGAATATTTACAGGAAAAAGAAAAACTTCTATAGCTAGATTAGTTGTTAAACCTGGAAGTGGAATAGTTCGTATAAATAATATTCCAATAGATATTTTTGAAAATGAAATATTTCGTCAAAAAGTATTAACACCTCTTTATCTTGCACCAGATATATGGAAAAAATATGATTTTGAAATAAATACTAAAGGTGGAGGAATAATGTCTACTGCTGAAGCTGCAGCTATGGCTATTGCAAGAGCATTAGCTAATATTCAACCAAAAATAAAAGAAAAAATAATTTCTTATGATAGAAATCTTTTAGTTGGAGATCCTAGGAGAACTGAGCCTAAAAAACCTGGTAGAAGATCTGCTAGAAGATTTAAACAAAAATCATATAGGTGAGTAAAATGTTTCCAATTAGATGTTTTTCATGTGGTTCCTTAATAGCTGATAAATGGGAAGAATATAAAAGAAGAGTTAATGCAGGGGAAGAACCTAGTAAAGTATTGGATAGTTTAGGAGTAAAGAGATATTGTTGTAGAAGAATGTTTTTATCACATGTAGAATTTTTTGAAGAAGAAGTTGTTAAATTTTCTTATCAATTTGGGAAAGAGGTGAGAAAAATTGGAGAAACAAACAATCATTAAAAAAATAATAGCTAGAAAAGTATTTGATAGTAGAGGAGAAGAAACAATAGAAATCGAAGTAGAAACATTCTCAGCAAAAGCAGTATTTGCAGCTCCTGCTGGAAAAAGTAAAGGAGCGAAAGAAGTAGAATATTATCCTAAAGGAGGAGTAAATGAAGCAGTAAGAATATTTAATAAAGAAATTGCTCCTAAATTAATAAATTTAGATTCTTGTAATCAAATAGAAATAGATAATATTTTAAAAGAAATAGATGGAACTGAAAGATTTGAAGTAATTGGAGGAAATACTGCTATAGCAACCTCTTTAGCAATTGCTGAAGTAGCAGCAAAATCTCTTAATATACCACTTTTCATGCATTTAGGAGGGGTATTTTCTAATATTCTTCCTCTTCCACTTGGAAATGTTTTAGGAGGTGGAAAACATGCTGGAGAAGGAGCTCCGGATATACAAGAATATTTAGTTGTTCCACTTAATCCAAGAAACATTTATGAAGCTATACAAGCAAATATTACTGTTCATAAAAAACTTGGTGAAATTCTTTCAAAAAATGTAAAAGGATTTACAAAAGGTAAAGGAGATGAGGGAGCATATGCACCAAATATAGATAGTTTAAAAGCTTTAGAGTATGTTTCTGAAGCAGTTAATGAAACAATGGACAATTTAGGAATAAAAATTGGAATTGGATTAGATGTAGCAGCTTCATCATTATGGAATGAGAAAGAAAAAGTTTATTTCTATAGTAGAGAAAATATTAAATTAAATACAGAAGAACAAATAGAAAGAATGCTATATCTCATAGATAAATATAAAATAGTTTATTTAGAAGATCCTTTGCATGAAGATGATTTTGAGGGATTTTCTGAATTAACTAAAAAATCTAAAAATACATTAATATGTGGAGATGATATATTTACAACAAGAAAAGAATTACTTGAAAAAGGTTATTCTATGAAAGCTGGAAATGCTATTATTATAAAACCAAATCAAGTTGGAACTTTAACTGATACTTATAAAACTATTGATTTTGCAAAAAAACACGGATATACTCCTGTAGCTTCACATAGATCAGGAGAAACAGAATATGGATATTTAGCACATATAGCAGTAGGATTTAATTGTTCAATGATAAAAGCAGGGGTTATGGGAGGAGAAAGAATAGCTAAAGCAAATGAATTAATAAGGATTAGCGAATATCTAGGAAATTTTGCAAAAATGGCTTCTTTGGGAGTTGATATAAAATGACAGAACAAAAAGACGCAACTACTCAATCTACATTACAAGAAATTTTTATTAAAAATGGATTACATATAGGCTCTAGAATAAAAGTTGTAGACATGGAAAAATTCGTATATACTTTAAGACCAGATGGAATTTACTTGATAGATATAAATAAAACTATTGAGAGATTAAACATTGCTGCAAAATTTATTTCTTTTTTCCCACCTGAAAAAGTTATTATAACTACTTCGCATGTATATGGTGTAAAGCCAGTTGAAAAATTTTGTGAAATAACTGGGACAATACCTGTAGTAAAAAAATTTCAAGCAGGATTGCTTACGAATAGAAATTTAAGCACATTTAGTGAACCAAAATTATTATTAGTAACTGATCCGAGATATGATAATCAAGCAGTTGAAGAAGCATCAATAGCAGGAATACCTGTAATAGCTTTTTGTAGTACAGATAATATAGCTAAAAATGTTGATTTAATTATTCCAATAAATAATAGAGGTAGAAATTCTCTTGGATATGCTTTTTGGTATTTAGCAAAAAAAGTTTTAGAAGAAAAAGGTATTCTACAACCTAATACTGAACCTGATTTTAAACCTGAAGACTTTATAACTCCTCAAGAGCGTGCCTAAAAAATATTATATATAGCTCTTATATAAATAAAAATTCTTATTAAATAAGCTATGATTCTTGTTTTATTGAAGTAAATATTAAGATGTTTTTTATCCTATCTTTAAGCCAAATCGTCAATGAAAAACAAATATGCATTCTCTTATCATTCTTTAAATTGTATTTTTAAAAATTAAAATTTAAAAAATTTTAAAATATCTCCATATAAAATATTAACAATATATCCAAATAATAGAAAAACAATTAATGGAATACTTGAAGTAACCTATATATATTCTTATTTTCAATTATCTCTAAGTATAAATTGTTCTTTTAAATGTACTATTTTTCCTTACATATTTTTATATTCATTCTAAGAAATTATAATAAAAAATGGAAATAAATAAAATATTAAAATTAAAAATAAATAATGAAAATCTAAAAGAAATTGAAAAACTATTAGCAATTTGGAGATATTCGGTATGGCAAAAAAGGAAAGGAATAAACATTGATAATCTTAATATTCCGACAACTTATCAAGTATCTCTAAATAACTTTAATGGCTTTAATATTCCAGCATTTCATCCAATTCTTTTCAATACAGGATTTTCAAAAGATTTTGATAACAATGAAGTAAAGCTAACAAGCTTAGAAAGATACAAAAGAATTGTTTTGAAGATCAATGAAGAAGACATGGAATATCTTAAAAAAGAAATCAATAATGGAGCAAAAGCTACAGAAGTAATGATAATTCCACCATCTTACAAAAAAGGACATCATAGAAGAAGAGAAATAGTAAAAAATAAACATTGGAAACTTCATATAATTTTGAAGAAAAATGTAGAACTATTAACTAAAGAAGAGTTTAGAAAATTTCAGAGAATCGCAATAATAGGTATTGACTTGAATTCAAAACATGGAGTTGCATATTCTTTATGGATATGGAATAAAAAAGAAAATTCAATAAAACCAATAAGAGCAAGATTTTTGCCAAAATTGAAAAGCCATCAATTCCAAGAAATTGAAAAATGGAAATTACAAATGAATCATGGATTTTCAGTAAAATACAATGAACTATTTCAAAGAATAAATAGAAAAATACGAAGACAGAATATTGCTTGGGTTGAGAAAATGTCGAAGATGCTTATTGATGTGGCTTTAGAGAGTATTAAACAATATAATTGCGAAATTGGAGTAATTGCTTTTGAGAACTTAAAGGATTATAAAGCAGGAAATAATAGCAAAAAGATAAACAAGAAAAATGCCGAATGGCTTAGAGGAAGAATAGTTCAAAGAGTATTTGAAAAGAGTTTATGGAATTATTCAATGAAAGTTTTAACATATTTGCCAACATTCAATAAAAATCAAAAAAATCTTGAACAAATATTAGTAGATGCAGATGGAACTACAATTTATTGTAGTAAATGTGGAAGTAAAGGAAAATTAATAAAATATATAGCAAAAGGAAAAATAAAGAAATTCTTTAAATGCAATAATTGTGGATATAGTAATAACAAGCATTTCAATGCAGGAAATAATATTGTAAAAAGAGCAATAGAATACCTTAAGGAAGTAGCCTCTTCCGATGCCAGTGAGCTAAGGAGAGGCTAGCCAGAAGCCAAGCTTCCTATCCATAGGAACCAGCATTCCCTTCAATGATTGGAAGAACTCTCTTAAGAAGGGAAGCCCTTGATGAGCTAATTTCAACAAATTAGCAATAAGGGTTAAATAGTGGTTTAAACCACTATTTTGCTGGTGCCCCCTAATGGGAGGAGTGCTGGTTTGTATTCATTCAACATGAATGCAAACTGGTTCCAGAAAGAGGGGCTAGACTATGGTAGGAAGATGTTCTGGCAAAGTATATTTAGGAGATATTCATAATTATAAATGAAAAAATGAAAGTAATATGCGATTTTCATTTACATTCCCTTTATAGTCGTGCCACAAGTAAACAAATGGATTTGGAAGGAATAACAAAAGGAGCAAAAATAAAAGGGTTAAATCTTGTAGGTACATCGGATTTTACTCATAATAAATGGTTAAATGAATTAAAGAAAAAATTAGAATATATTGATGGGACAGGATTATTTAAATATAATGATGTTTTATTTACTTTAACTACAGAAGTTGCAACTTACTTCACATTTGAGAATAAAATTAAGAGAGTACATCATATGATTCATGCACCATCTTTTGATATTGTTGAACAAATAAATGAAGAATTATCAAAATACGGAGATTTAGAAGCTGATGGAAGACCTATACTTAATTTAAGTGCACCAGAGCTTGTAGAAATTTTAATTAATATAAGTGATGATATTCTAATCTATCCATCACATGCATGGACACCATGGATGTCTTGTCTAGGAAGTAAATCGGGTTTTAACTCTATAGAAGAATGTTATCAAGATCAAACGAAATATATTTTTGCTTTAGAAACTGGGCTTAGTAGTTCGCCAGACATGAATTGGAGAGTATCTTCTCTCGATAGATTTACTCTGATTTCAAATAGCGATAGTCATTCACCTCATCCATGGCGTTTAGGAAGAGAAGCAAATGTATTTGATTTAAAAAGAATAACATATTGGGAAATCTATGAAACAATAAAAAATAAAGATAGAGAAAAGTTCTTATTTACAATAGAAGTTGATCCAAATTATGGAAAATACCATTGGGATGGCCATCGTAATTGTGGAATAAGCTTACATCCAAAAGATGCCATTAAAATTAATAATATTTGCCCAAAATGTGGAAAAAAATTAACGATAGGAGTACTACATCGAGTTGAAGAATTAGCAGACAGACCAGAAGGATTTATTCCAGAAAATGCTATTCCATTCAAAACTTTATTGCCATTATATGAAATAATTTCCTTTGCATGGGGGGCAGGAGAACTTTATTCAAGAAAAGTATTACAAGAACATGATAAGCTAATAAAAAATTTTGGAAATGAATTAAATGTCTTACTTAATGTGCAAAAAGAGGAATTATTAAAAGTCACAAATGAAAAAATTGCCGATGCGATAATAAAAGTTAGAGAAGGAAAAATTAAATATATTGCAGGAGCCGATGGCGAGTATGGCATCCCGATATTTGATGAAAAAATTGTTCAGAAAAGGATGAAATTACCATCTCAAAAATCACTTAATGATTTTTAATTTTAATTGCAACTTTAATTATTCTTTTCATAGGGTTAAAACTAATAGAAAAGTTCAGAGAAATCAAGGCACAATAGATTAATTATCGCATACTAACAAGCATAACTCCTATAACTATTAAGATTGTACCTAGGACAATTCTAAATGATAAATACTCTCTTCCTTTAAGGTATATATGTGCAAAATATAAAGTAAACAATGGTTCTGTATCAATAAGTGGAGTAACAATTGAAACTTTTTCATAATTCAATGCATAAAAAGAAAAAACCCATCCAATACTGTGTAAAATACTCGGTTTCCAAAATTGTTGTAAACCTTTTCGGAAATTTATGAAGTGTCGTTTGCTATAAGGGATTAATAGAGAAATATATAAAAGTAAAGATACAAAATATCCAATTGTAACCCCTAACAATGGTTCGTTACAAATAATTAATGCTTTTTTCCTAACAAGCCATGAAAAAGTGTTTGTTAATGTTGCAAATAATGGAAGAAATATAGATTTTTTGCAAATCATTCTAGATTCGATCTTTAATTTATTTAAATTTCTTTCAATAAGTATTATTCCAATCAAAATAAGCATTACTCCACTCCAGTTTTTCATAGGAACAATTTCACCAAGTAATGGGATAGCAAGTATTGTAGTATACAATGGATAAGTTGCAAAAATAGCAGCATTTATAGAAACTCCCAAAGCTTCCATGCCTTTAAAATAAAATAATCTCGTTATTCCAGGAGACAATAATCCTGCTATTACAAAAAATAAAATACCTTGAATGTTAACATTCTTCAAATTTGTGTATGTAAGTGCAATAGGCCAAAGGATTATATTCCCAATAATGGTAATTATTAAAGTAACCAAGAAATAATCTAATTCATCCATCTTATTCCTGATAAGAACTATAGAAAATCCCCAAGTAAAAGCTGAAAGTAGAGCTAAGATTATTCCAATCATGCCTATTCATCAATATTCTATATAAATTTTTGAAAAACCTCAAGTATTTAACTGTTATTAGTTGAACTCATCTCTAAACTATTTAAGCTTCTCTAATTAGAATTATTAATAAATATAATTTCATTTTCAATCATCTCTAAGTATAATGTGTTCTTTTAAATGTACTATGTTTCCTTACATATTTTTATACTTATTTTTAAAAAATTATAATTAATGAAAAAATATTCATATAAAATAATTAATAATTAAAGGAGAAGTAATATTTAATAATTTTAAAGATAAACAAAAAATAAATGAGTTAATAAATGGGTGGCATAATGCAGTATTGCAATATGCAAACATGTATGCAAAACTTGGAAAATTCATTGATAGAATAAAATGGAACATTGCAGAGTGGCAAAAAGTAAGAAAAATCGATGAATTTGCTAAGAAAAGATATAAAACATTTGCTACAAGGTTATGGAATAAGTTAAGATTAAGAAATTTAGGAATTTGCTAAAGGCTTTCAAATGAAATTGTTAAAATTGCTTTAAGATACAATTGTATTGCAATAGTTTATGAAGATTTAAGCAATAACTTTAAAAATAAAAACGAAGACTATAACTATAAAATCCATACATGGTTCTATGGAAAAATAATAAATTATTTAACGAGTATTGCAAATTGGAATGGAATAGCAACGATTTATGTAGATCCTAAAGATACTTCAAAGAAATGTCCAAAATGCAGTAATGAACTTGAAAAAGATAAAAATTTCAATGATTTACATCATTTTGAATGTAAGAATTGTGGCTTTAAAGATGACAGAGATTGCAATGAATAAAAGATTGAAGCCTAGAAAGAGAAGGTTTAGAAACTCGACCCAAAACCTTCCTTCAAGCAAAATAAATGCGATGAAGTTATTGAGCAAAAAGCAATGATATGAGCATTTAATGGATGCTTGGCGAGCGAAGCCACAATGAATAAAACATTAGCATTGGAGGAAGAAGCCAGAGTTTAAAGATGAGTTCGGTTATGTAGCTATTGTAAGACCAAATGTTTTAATTAAAAAATTCTTTTTCAATTTTCATAATCGTTAAGATTTTTCATTAACTAAACTGCTTTTATAGCTAATGGAGTAGATAATGGAATAAAACCAGAAATGTATATTAAAGCCATTTAATGAAAGGAAGTTTCTAGAAAACATGAATGCAGATTATTTTAGAAAGAGGGATAATAAGGATATTAATATATAGTTTTATTTTTCATTAAAGATAAAAATAAATAGTTGTAATTATTTATAATTATGTCTTAAATGAATTCGAATAAAATTAATGAAATAAAAGTAATAAAGCTTGATAAACCATTAAAAGTTTCAAAAGATCTAATTGAAGAAGCCAAAGTTGGTCTTAGTAAGAAAATGATTAATAATATGCGCAAGGAGGCAATCATGTGTATAAAAGATAATAAACAAAAAAGCTTTATTGAATGCTATTTATGTCGATATTTTGTAAGAAGAATAAAGGGCGTAGTTCATTGTAAATATACCGAATCTTAATTCTTAAATTATTTAATAAGCTCTTGCAACATAAACAATTTCTTTAGATTCTTTACCACAAATTAAACATTTTCCATTAGCTTTTTCTATTATATCTGCTCTTGTGCCTCTAATTTCACCACCTGCTTCATTCTTTAAAATTTCAGCACATTTTTCATTACCACACCATTCGATTCTAGCTATTTTCTTTTGAAAAAGAGCATTCTTTACATCATTTATATTAAAGCAATTTTCTATTAAATTTTCAAGAAACTTTCTACTTTTAGATCTTAGATTATTATCTAAATCTTTAAGCAAGGAGTTTATTTCATATTGTAAATTCTCTATTGGAACATTCTTCTTATTTAAATTATCTCTTCTAACAAGAGTTGCAGTTCTTTCTTTAACCTCTGATGGACCTATCTCAATTCTGATAGGAACGCCTAAAAGTTCCCAATAATAAAATTTTTCCCCAGGTCTAACGTCTTTTCTATCATCAATTGTTATTCTATAATCATTTTTTAATTTATTAAAGATTTCTACACAATAATTTTCAATATCATTTTCAAAACCTTTATATGGAATTGGAATTACTACTATTTGAATTGGAGCAATTTTTGATGGAAAAACACATCCATGATCATCACCATGTTGAGCAATTATTGCTGCAAGTGTTCTTGAAAAACCAAAACCATAGCAGGTTGTATAAACATAATCCCAAGTACCATCTTTTTTCTCATATTTTACATCAAATACTTTTGAAAAATTTGTTCCAAGATTATGGACTGTACCAATTTGATTAACTTTTCCATCTGGATTCCAAGCATCAAATGCTATAGAATAAACAGCTCCTGCAAATTTATCAAATTCAGGCCTCTTTAAAAGAAGGTATGCTATTCCTAATTCATTAAAAACTTCTGAGTATATTTTTATAGCTTCCTCTACTTGTTTTTCAGCTTCTTCTTGTGTTGCATGTGCAGTATGTGCTTCATTCCATAATATTTCTCTTACTCTAAAAAGAGGCCTAGTAGCTTTTGTTTCATAACGATATACTGCTACACTTTGATGCATCTTGAACGGAAGGTCTACGTGAGAACGTATCCATAATTGAAGCATTGGATATATTGCTGTTTCAGATGTTGGTCTTAAAACAAGCATCCTGTCAAGTTTTTTACTACCTGCTTTTTCAATCCAGAAAACTTCTTCTTTAAAATGAGCGATATGTTCAGCTTCTTTAGAGAAAGAATCCTCTGAAATTGCTATTGGAAATAGCATTGCTTTATGATTAGTTTCTTCAAGTTTTTTCTCAAGTAATAATCTTATATTCTCAATAATTTTATAACCATATTCTCTATATACTAAAAAACCTTTTACAGGATATCTATTATCCACTATTTTTGCTTCTTCTAATATTTTATCAAACCATTCTGTAAAATTTGAAACTTTTTTTTCAATAGAAATGCTCATTTAGCCTTCCTTCTTTTACTTCATTAGTATAACTTTTTTAAAAAAATTATTCTATAATAAATTTTTAATTCATAAAACTAATTTTGGTTTCCTTTCTTCTTTTGCTCTAACTTTAACAATACCAAAGTGAATGGCGCAAGATACGCAATAATACTTTGTTACCATTGTTTGAGCTATATAAGCTCCTTTTTGCTTAAGTTCTCTAGCTAAGTCTCCACTAACTATTGAATAAGGCCTAGTTACTTTAATTGCTTTATCTCTAGGTATTAATGCTTTACAATTATCGCAATGAATTAATTCGCTTCTTCCTTTACCTCCTTTTGCTCTACCTCTACTTTTCCTTTTTACAGGCATATTCTTTCTCTCCATAAAACGTATTTTTACTTATTTTTAAGGTTTTGAATAAGAACCCCTATAATATTGCTTTTTAAAATTAAAAATGTAAATAAATTCTTCATGAAACTTTTTTAGTTTGCAAAAAAACGTGTATTGAACGCTGAATTGCTGTAAAATGACATAGAAAAGATAGAAAAATTATGCCATATTCAAAAAAATTATAATTTATAGTAGTTATTAAAGATAAAAATAATAAAAAAATTATTCTTTCACCTCTTTCAGCAATTCCTATTCCACTAAGGTTTATACCTATACTTTCAGCTCTAGCTCTTGTATAAGAAACCATTAATGCCCCAATAATATAGAATAAACCCCAAAAAAAGCTACAAAGCTTTCCTATAATAAAACTAGTACCTATGATAATATCTACATATCGATCTAATACAGAATCTATATAGGCACCAAATAAAGTTACTTTTCCAGAAGCTCTAGCTATAGCTCCATCGATTGCATCAAAAAAACCAGATAATAATAAAAAAGATGCGGCTAAAATAAGATAAATATTTCCATTTAAAGCAATAATATAAAAAAAGGCAGAGAAGAAAGAGAAAAATAATCCTAAAAAGCTAAAGAGCATAGGAGAAATATTTCTTAAACTTATTTTCTTAATTAGTTTATTAAAAAAAATCTCGAAAAGAAAACGAATACGATTTATCATTTTTCAATCACTATTATTTATTATTTTTATTTATTATTTTCATATTTAAAGTATCTTCTATTGGAATTGCAAATCTTTTTAATACTTCTAGTTCTTTATCCAATGAATAATGCAAATTTTTTCTATATATTTTCTCTTCTTCAAAGTCTTTTTTAGGAACCTTAACTCGAAATCTCCCTCCAAGCATAAAATAAGCAATGATATGAGCAATTAATTGATACTTGCGAATAAAGCTATGATGAATAAAACATTAGCATTAAGGAGAAAAGCTAGAGTTTAAAAGATGAGTTCATTTTTTCATCAATTTAATATATATAAGGAAAGAAGTAAAATTTATCATGAAAAATTATGGGAAAGATATCAAAAGGAGTTAATTGTTCTGTATTAGGATGTTCTGAAAAAGCTATAAAATCTTTATCTACAACTAAAGTTGTTTCAATTGGTCTCCAAATTTCAACAAATCATAGAAGAGCATATCTTTGCGAGAAACATTATAAAGAATATAAGAAAAAAATTAAAAATAAGGAAAAAATAGAAAAATGGAGATATAAACCATAAATCTAATTATAAAAATTTAAATAAAAAAGTAGTTAAATAAAGGTTTACATGAATATTCTTAAACTGAAAAGGCGAGGGGAATGCGAATACTTCAACTTCATTCAAATTTTATTGAATATGAAATAATAGAAAAAGAAATAGAAATAGCTGAACCATTTGAAGAAAAAGTAAAACGCTTTGAAGAAATAGTTGTTCTTTTCACATCCATTGAGAAAAATGATAATTTAGAAGTGGCAAGAAAAGCTATAGAAGAAGTAAAATCAAGTTTAGAAAAAATTAAAGTAAATAAAATTTTAATATACCCTTATGCTCATCTTAGTAATAATCTAGCAACTCCATCAAAAGCATTAGAAATAATTAAGGAAATGGAAAATTATGCTAAGGAATTAGGAATAGAAGTTTATAGAGTTCCATTTGGATGGTGTAAAAAATTCACTATTTCAATAAAAGGACATCCTTTAGCTGAACAATCAAAAATTATAGAAGTAGAAAAAAGAAAGGAATTATACGAATCGAAAGCATTAAAAGCAGAAGAAGAAATAAAATCTTTATGGTATATTTTAACACCAGAGGGTGATCTTATTCCATTAGAAAAATTTGATTTTTCAAAATATAAGAATTTAGAAAAATTCGCAAAATATGAAGTTGCTAAATCTAGAGCAGTAACACAGTTACCACCACATGTTTCATTAATGAAAAAGCTTGAATTAGTTGATTATGAACCAGCTAGTGATCTTGGAAATATGCGATGGTTACCGAAAGGAAGATTGATAAAATCTCTTATTGAACAATATGTAACACAAAAAGTAATAGAATATGGCGGAATAGAAGTTGAAACTCCAATAATGTATACTTTTGATCATCCAAGTTTAGAGAATTATTTAAATAGATTTCCAGCTAGACAATACATATTATTATCTGGAGAAAAGGAATATTTTCTAAGATTTAGTGCTTGTTTTGGTCAATTTCTTCTTGCACATGATTTACAACTTTCATATAAGCATCTTCCACTTAAATTATATGAATTAACTAGATATAGTTTCAGAAGAGAGAAAAGTGGAGAATTGGCAGGTTTAAGAAGATTAAGAGCTTTTACAATGCCAGATGTACATGCTATTTGTAAAGATTTAAAGCAAGCAATGGAAGAATGTATTAAGAGATTCGAACTTTGTATGAAAGTTTTAGAAGATATTGGATTAAAAAAAGAAGATTATGAATTGGGGATACGCTTTACAGAAGATTTTTATAAAGAGAATAAAGATTTTGTATTATCACTTATTAAACTTTATGGAAAGCCAGCTTTAATAGAAATGTGGAAAGAAAGATTCTTTTACTTTATTTTTAAATGGGAATTTAATTTTATAGATGCTCAAGATAAAGCAGCTGCTTTATCTACTGATCAAATAGATGTTGAAAATTCGCAAAGATATGGTATAACTTTTATAGACGAAGATGGAAAAGAAAAATATCCAATAATACTTCATTGTTCTCCAAGTGGAGCAATTGAAAGAGTAATATATGCACTTTTAGAAAAAGCTTATAAAGAAATGCAAAATGGTGAAAAGCCATCTTTACCATTATGGCTTTCACCAACACAAGTAAGGATAATACCAATATCTGAAAAATATATCGACACATCTTTAAAAATATTAGAAAATTTAGAAAAGGCAAAAATAAGAGCTGACATAGATGATAGAAAAGAGACTGTTGAAAAAAGGATAAGAGAAGCTGAAATGGAATGGGTAAATTATATAATAGTAATTGGTCCAAAAGAAGCTGAATCTGGAATTCTTTCAGTAAGAGATAGAGAGAAAGGAGAAATAAAAAATATGAATATTAATGAATTAATTATAGAAATAAGTAATAAAGTAAAAGATATGCCATTTAAACCCTTATCTCTTCCAAAATTTTTATCAAATAGACCTAATTTTAGATAAAAAATTAGAAGAATTAAAGAAAAATTTAAAAATAAGACATTTTAAACTATTTTTGAAGAAAAATGAAAATTATGTGGTTAGGACATGCTTGCTTTTTAATTGAGCATGCAAAAACAAAAATTGTTATAGACCCTTATGAAGGATATGCTTTCCCAGATTTCGACATAAGTTTAGAGAAGTATAAAGATGTTCTTAAAGATGTTGACTATGTTATTTCAAGCCATAAACATGCTGATCATTATTATAAATCAGAGCAACTTTATCCTAAAGCAAAATATATTTCTGGAGATGAGAAAATTGGGAAAAAAGATGTGTTAAAACCTGGAGAAGTAGAAGTTAGTTATTTAAAAGTTGACCATGGACCTGGAAGAGGGAAATGTGCTGGAATATTACTTAAATTAAATGATAAAAAGATTTATCATTTTGGGGATACTTATAGAGTAGAAGAAGAAGATATAAAAAGATTAATTGATGAAAAAATAGATTTGGCATTAATACCAATTGGTGGAACCTATACTTTAGATCCAAAAGAAGCTACAGAGATACTTTTAAAAATAAAACCTAAAAAAGTAATTCCAATGCATTATAGAACAAATAAAAATAGAATAGTACCCTATACAATTGAAGATTTCTTGAAAAATAAAGAAAAAATCGAAAATGCTGGAATAGAAATAATACTATTAAAAGAAGGAGAAGCAATAGAAATATAAAGCAATTATGCCAACGAATCTTACAGCAGAAGCTAAGAAAGCATTAGCAAATTATCAATTAGCTAAAACTTTAGATGAAAAAATAGTTGCATTAGAAAAAGCTCTATCTTTAATACCAAAACATAAAGGTACGGAGAAACTTTGTGCTCAAATAAAGAAGAGGATAAAAGAATTAAAAGAAGAGAAAGAGGAAAGAAGTAAAAAAGTAGGGAAACATAAAAAGGATATTTTTTCAATAAAAAAGGAAGGAGAAGCTCAAGTAGCTCTTATAGGAACAACAAATAGCGGTAAATCAAGTATACTTTCAGCATTAACTAATGCAAAACCTGAAATAGCTGATTATCCTTTAACTACTAAAAAACCTGAATTAGGAATGCTTCTTTTAAATGAAGTAAATATTCAATTGGTAGAACTACCATCGATAATATTTCCTGATGGAAAAGAAACACAATTTGCAACTAGAAGTATAAATTTTACTAAAAATTCTGATATTATAATAGTAGTTGTTGATGGTACATACGATATTATTACACAATTAAATCAAATATTTAAATTATTTTATGAAAATGGAGTTATTTTAGGAAGCCCAAAAGTTTTCGTTGATATAAAAAAGATGCCAAGTGGGGGAATTAGGATTATTACATTTGGAAATTTTAAAGATTCTTATAAAGAATTACAAGAATTACTTCTTAGTATAGGAATAAAAAATGCAATTATAAAAATATATGGAGATGCTACAATAAATGATGTAGAAGAAGCTATTTTAAGAGAAAATATTTATAAAAAAGGATTAATAATTATTAATAAATATAATCCAATTTTTATTAAAAATAGAGAAGAATACATTAAAATTATACAATCATATGGTTTACCGTATATTGAAATATCTAATATTGATATTGAAAAAGAAAAGTTAAAAGAAACCATATGGAATCTTTTAGACTTAATAAGAGTATATACTAGAAAAGATGGAATTATTTCAGAAAAACCATTAATTGTTCCAAAAGGAACTACAGTTGAAGAAATTGCAAAAATTATACATAAGGATTTTGTAAAAAAATTGAAATATGCAAGAATATGGGGGAAATCTGTTAGAATAAATGGACAAAGAGTTAGTAAAGAGCATTGTTTAGAAGACCAGGATATTATAGAATTGTATACTTAGAAAAATTTCAACGGTAAACCAAAGGATATTCGTTAATTTTTTAAAATACTATATTTTATAAAGTGTTTATTTAAAAACTTATAAGGCTATTTTTATTCTATTTTTAGTGGCTTGCCGGCCATAGACGCTAGGAAACGCCTGGACTCATTCCGAACCCAGAAGCTAAGCTAGCGTCGCTTGAACGTTAGTGTGGTGCGAGAGCCCACGCGAAGTTCAAGTGCTGGCAAGCCACTAAAAATTAAAAAAGAAATTTATCCATAAAAAATTAATATTTATAAAGTACTCTATAATTTCCAAAATAAATGGATTGAGAATAAATGTTCATTACAATTTTTAATTTTTTTCAGGAAATAGGTAAAAATACAGATATAATTGGAATTATAGTAAGCTTAGTATGGTTAATTCCATGGCTTATATTTCTATTTTATCCAATGTTTGGTTCAAAATTTCAAATTACCTTCATATTACGAGAAGTAGAAAAGAAACTTGAAAAATTGAAAATGTATAGAGATGAAGTTAGAAATAGAACGCTTGAAGCTATAAAAAGAATTGGAAAGCCAAAAGAAGATATTTCAAAAAGATTAGATGATTTATTAGATTTTTTTATCATTCAACCTGAAAGTATGGATCCTTATGGAATAGTTTGGAAATTAGAGCATCTTATAGAGAGTGGAGAAAGTAAATTTGAAAATGTAGTACGTGAAATGTGCCCAGAAGCGCAAGAATATCAAATAAAAACATTATCAAATTTGGTTGAAGTTGCTAGAGGTTTAAATACTATTTATCGTTTAGTTAGGCATTATTATTTGCTTGGTAAAAGAACAGCAAATTATGCTATTGCACTTCAAATACAAATGATACTCCCTCAAATTATGGAAATAGCTGAAGCTTACAGAAAAGCAGCTCAAGCATTTGAATATGGCCAACCAATAGGTGATGGAATAGGAGTTCTTGTTGCAGCAGAATTTGCTTATAGAAATGGAAATGGAAAAAATAAAATGGAAATTGCTAAAGATACTGTAGTTTCAGAAGTAGATTTTGAGGGTAGAAAAGTTTTAGTTGTAAGAGCTTTAGGTCCGGGTGCAACTGTTGGGAGACCTGGAGAAGCTGTGAAAAGGATAGTAGAAAAAGAAAAAGATAAAATAAAATTGATATTAACAGTGGATGCAGCTATCAAATTAGAGGGAGAAGAATCAGGAAAAATGATGGAGGGGATAGGTGTAGCAATAGGTGGACCTGGAATAGATAAATATAAAATAGAAGAAATTGCTAAGACGTATGGAATTCCATTACATGCATTGGTAATTACAGAATCTATAACTGATGCTATTACACCTTTAAGAGAAAAAATATACAAAGCGGTTGATGTTGTTGTTGAAAGAATTAAAAAGTTAATAATAGAAGAAGTCCCTCCAGGATTTACAGCCATATTAGCAGGAATAGGGAATAGTGTTGGCATAGGATAAAAAAATGTATAGTTAAATATGGTGGTAAAAATGCTAAAAATCTTTCCATTATCTTTTCTAAAAAGAGAAGATTTGAAAAAACAGGAAATGTTTCCGATAACAGTTTTAAAATGCCCTTCATGTAATTCAAGAAATACTAGAATTTTTAAAGAAAATGATTTTATTTTTAAAGAAACAGATAAATGCCCTAAATGTGGCGGAACAATGGTTATTATTGGTATTTATGTAGAAGAAAAGAAGGAAGAAGAAAAGAGTAAAGAAAAATTTTAATATTTAAGCCTTTAAAGGATCGTCTAATTATTATTTACTTTTAGGGAGTAATTCGTGTACTATTATTTTTCAATAAATTCAATTTTCATTTTTTTTATCCAATAAATAATGCGAATATTTCTCTCTCTTCTCCAAATATTCTTTATTTAAGAAGGATAAAGAAATTAATGCTTTCGAATCTGCTCCTCCAACAAATTTTGAATAATAAAATATTATTGAAATAATTGTTGTAATTAAAATTGAAATAAAATAAAGTATTAAATAAGAAAAATCTATGAATTTAAAGAAATATTCAATTAATGTAATTATTATTCCAATAGGAGAAAAAATTAACCAAATTCTATCATCTACTTCTCTTTTTTTAAAATCTTCATAAGAAGAGATTGTTAGCATAATTAAACATAATGCTTTTCTTAAATATGAAAATATAATTTATACCTTAGTATTCCTCATTTAAAATTCTCCAAATTTTTATAGATGTTTTATATGGAATTTTAGCTTTTAAACTTAATTCTTGAGGAGAAGCATTAATAATTGCTTTTATTGTTTTAAAATTCTTTAATAATCTTTCTGCATATTTTTCTCCAATAAAAGGAATAGAAGCAATTATCTTTGATTGTTGTTGATAAATACTATTTGAAATTCTTTTTTGTTTATTTGTTTAATTAAATGAAATATTTTCAATTTTATAATATTTTCCATGCTCATAGAGGCTCTGTCAAGTTAAGTAATACCGTATCACTTCTTTTATATTTTTCATTTTATTCATAATATTTTTTCTTAATTTTATTCCCAATGGAGGTTTTCCAATTTTTCCATGAATTCTAATAAAATTATAATCTATTTTGAAAGATTCTATCCATTTTATAATATGTTCATAATCACATTCTTCTTCTAAGCATGGAAAATAATCATCAAAGCATTCAATTCTATCTTTTATAATTTGAATAAATTTTTCAATTAAATTATCTAATTTATTTCCATATATTCTATGCTCAATTCTTGCCCATTTACATGCTAAATGATAAAATGATGCATTATCAGTATAAATAATTCTTACTCCATGTTTTATTCTTAATTTTTTTATGAATTTCTCAGCTTGAAAGCTATTTAAACTTCCTCTTCCAATTTTTATTTGAAAATCTAAAAATATTCTTTTATTTGAAAAAATTTTCATCTATTAATACAATTCTAGATTTAATATTTGGATTTATTATTTTAGAAATATTATTAAATCTATAATACCAATTTCTAATAGTTTCATGGCTTCTATTTATTAATGGTTTTAATATTTCAGAAGTTAATCTAAGAGAATTAGATCTGGAATAAGTATAAATTCCATATAAAACAATTTCAATAGGAGTTCTTTCTCTTTTAAAAAACATAAAATGAAAAATTAAAAACTTATAAATATGGTATTACTTAACTTGACAGAGCCATAATATTCAATTTTTGTTTATTAATATCATTAGATATTCTTTTTTGTTTAATTAAATGAAAATATTTTCAATTTTATAATATTTTGCATGTTTATAAAATAATTTCTAAAATATTTGCTGATTCTTCAATTTTACTTAAGTCATTACTTAAGTTATAAATAAATATTTCCTCATTCATATTATTTTTTGCCACTTAATCCGTGGTGGCTAAAATCACGGATTTATAGTAGTTGAGGGTCCAATGAAACTACTCCCGAATAGGAGAGCAGCCCGAGAAACTCCTATAAAAGGAGGTCTCCTATGAGGGAAAAGCATAACCTCGGGTCTGCTTTCAGGTTGCTTCCTTAACCTGAAGCAGAAAGAACAAAAAGGAAGATAATAACTTCCTAAAAGGGGCTAAAATTTAGGAGGTTAATATGAAATTATCAAGAATAATAGAATTAGAAATAGAAGGGAATGAAGAAATTTTAAATTTTGCTGAAAAAGAATATAAAGGTGGAATTTTCTATATTTCAGATATTCCATTAAGAAAAATTGATTCTAAAGCTAAGAAAATAGTAATAATTTTATCAATTTCAAGAAAATATAAAAACATTTTTTCGTAACCTCCTAAAGAAGCTAAACCTTTTAGGAAGTTTATTGCTATACATTTATTTTTGCTCCACCATATAGGAATGAATTTCCTGTATGGGAATGGGGCTTTTGGTATGCTACCTGCTGGGTTGGGGGAGACTTGCTAACCCACGGCAAGTCTTCTCCAGAGACTAAACGGCAGTGTAGCATACACATTTGATATTCTTTGATTTTCATTGTTCCCAACTACCCCTTCCTTATTTTTTCTTTCATACTTACCACTCATCTATTCCTGAATGGAATAGAGAGGAATGGTGGGGGGAGGGGGTAGTCCTGCTATACCGTCTCCTATGAGCACCACCAGCAATGATTAGGAGACAGTGATGTAGCCAGTGGAGAGGCAATGGGGGTAATGATTGCCCTTGTGGCATGAACCCTCGTTTTTCAAAAATACATTTGATTTCTTTATACGCTAAAGTTATCGAGTGGGGAAGGAAAATGATTTTTGCCGATTTTTGCCATACGAGGTAGGAGTTTTCTCCTGCCTCCTTGATTTGCTTTGTCCGAAGTAGTTTAGCCCCTTTCTGGAAAATCCTCCCATGAGCTTGGCTACTCCAACTACTCTGCTTTACTATTTTCCTTGCTTCCATTCTCACCTCCACCTGCTCAGGTGCAATTCCTGATCCTGCTGAAGATGAGCAGGAAAAAAAGTATGGAGGTGAGAAAATGGAAGTGAGGAAAACAGTAAAGTTAAGGGTAGTTGGGGACAATGAAAATCTAAAAGAAATTGAAAAGCTATTAGCAATT
>Ga0080004_1194281_pt1 | contig 72407 bp, 69 predicted proteins | sample WasSprMetagenome_FD_69207 | JGI IMG/M metagenome (GOLD analysis project Ga0080004, IMG submission 69207) | Sulfidic aquatic microbial communities from Washburn Spring, Yellowstone National Park, USA - WS (SPADES assembly) (version 2) | ecosystem: Environmental > Aquatic > Thermal springs > Hot...
CTGATTTTACCATACTTGACCTTTCAAGAAGCTCGATTACTTCCACTGGGTCCTCAAAGGTTAAGGCTAACTCGAGCTTTTTTTCGTTCAAAACTATCCTGTTAACCGTGCATCCGATGGGTAAGGTCTTGGCAAGCTCATTAAGAACTGTGAGCCCTGATACCGCTTGTGAGGTTTTGTTGTTTAAAGCGAAGATTAAGGCTGAGTAGTCCTTGGCAGGCGCAGTCCTGTTCTCAAAGTAGGCTAATTCCCGGTCAAGCTTGGAAATTTTTGTCTTTAGGTCCTTGATAGCCTTTTCGTAATTTTGCAAGGTAGCATAAAGGTAGACCCCATAGCCAAGAAGTAAATAGATAGGAAGACGAAGGAGCGGGTCTATTTTTATGGGTAGCGTCCTTCTTACTTTAAACTCTTTAAGGTTTATTTTTGATAGCCCTTCAAGGGAAAGTGGATATGGTCTTTCAGGATATCTAAGGATAGTCTTATCTGGGCTAAAGTCTCTTAGCGTATCGCCATAGATGATGATTTTTTTTATATCCTGAGAATAAGGCATGAGCCCGGTTAAGAAGAGTTCAACATCCTTCTGGGTAAGCTCGGCAACGGATAGACTGCCTAAAAATCTTCCTTTCACATAGGCGATAAGATGATAGATGTTCCTTTGTTTGTATATCTTTAAAGCGGTATCCTCATCTACAAAAAGCAAGTCTTCAGGTATTACATACTGAAAAGGGAATGTCTTCTCAACCCTTTCCTCCTCATCCTTTGACCAAGCCCAGATATCAACAAGAGTAAACTTTTCCGTAGCCTCAAAAATTTTAAAGGTATAGCTTACCCTGGGAAGGGGGAAAAAATCCTGCACCTCGACCTTTAAGGCATCTTTGAGCTTCTTTAGAGGGATAGGGGGATAGCTTCTTCTTGTGTAAAAAAGGAGCTCTCTTGAGATGACAAGGACCCTTTTCTGAAGGTATTTAGTAAGCTTGAAAGAAGCCGGGGAGATTTCTGAAATTTTATCCCCTTTAATTTGGTAGAACTTTGCCTCATCCTTGGTAAGATAACAGACAAGCATTATTCTTCTTTCCAGTAAAGGGTAGTGTAAGGGGTGTTGAGGTTCTCCCGAAGATAAAGTCCAGCTTTTATGGTGTAAAAGGGTTTGGGCTTTCCTACTTTTATTTTTAACTCAACATAGCCAGAAGGAAAAAAATACACCCCCTCATCCGTCACGATCCTCCTCCCGGTGAGGGAGTATAGCTCTGCATCAGAGGATATGGGTTTTGTCTGCAGGTATTCCTTTAGCACCTTTAAAGTGTCGTTGTCAATGTCAAGATAAGCTATCAATACTGGGTCTTTGGCGGTGTTTGGATTAAAGCCAGTTTGAGGAAGCATAGTAAGATAAGGTTCTATTTTTTCGTAAAGTTCGGGCTTCATCCCTCTTATGAGCTTTATTTCCTCCTTGTATTGAAGGGGATAATTTCTTGGTGCATACTTTAGTCCTTGGGAAGAATACCAATCTTTTTCTGCACCGTTAATTCGAGTTAAGTCGTCTTGGTCGATCCAATCAAGCAGGGAGTCTATGAAGATGTCAACCTCCTTTTGGTCAGCCCCAAAGTAGGTCAAAAGCCGACCCAAGGCTAAGGTGTTGATGGTGGTCAAAGAAAGCATTCCGTTTGAATCTTGAACCTCAACCGTGATATCGTCGGATAAGTGGACCTCAGTTCCGTTTAGAGGTATGGTGGTTAATGTAGGAAGTCCTTCAACTTGAGGTAAAAGCAGTTCTCTTGCCCCAAAATTCCCGTTGAGCATAAGATAGAGCAGGGTGTCGTAAGCTGAACGGGCTTTGAGCATGGCTGTAGCCTTATCCTCAAAAGCCATGGCTGTTTTGATGTATTCCTTAACCAGCCAATTAAAACCTATAGATACTGTAAGAATTACCATCACCAAAAGCACCATGAGAAAGGTTGCTGAACCTCGATTAGGGGTTGACATCCGGATATATTTCCTCATAGATGAGCTTGGTCATCGAATTGGTGTTTACTTTTAAAAATAGTTTTTTTTCCCCTTCTTTGTCTTTGAAGGTTATCAGTATAGCGGAAGGCAAGAGCTTTTTCAATCTTCCGTCAAACTCATTAGACCATTCATATTTTCTTTTAAGAAGGTTAAATCCGTAATACTGAAAGGATATTTCTTCAAGGTCAGAAAATACGACGAAGGAATTTCCTTTTCTGTAGTTGTTAAAAACCACATCGTCTTCAATATCCTGATAGTTTTTAGTCATAACAGGAAGTTCATAATAAACAAGGTCAAACATTCCCCTTTCCTTTTTTTCTTTTACAACCCAAACCACAACTGGGGCATCGCTCGCAAAGGGAGCTAAAGAAACATACGAAAAGCCATTTCCGTCTCCCTTAAAATAGGGGAACCAGCCGTGCTCCCTTGTCTTTACAAAATAATCTGTCATCGAAGCAACGCTTTTGTCAAGCCAAACGACCTTAGCGTAATTCCAAAAGGCAAACCCTTTATCAGCAAGGGCTTTGTATTCCTTTAGGGTTTGATTTAAGGCTAAGCTTCCAAGGAGGAGCATGGAAGAAAATATAACCAGAGCGACAACTACCTCAATCAGCGTGTAGCCCTTAGAAGCCAAATTCTTCCGGAGAGACAAGGGGTTTGCTCCTAAAGATGTTTACTTTATAAGAACGAACCGTATCTTTGTAATAATAATCTAAGGTGACCTCGTAGAGATAAAGCTCATGCATCGCTAACATCTTGGTTTCGCCAACTCTCTCTGGTCTTGATTTAGCGATGAGTTTAGCTGACCACTTGAGCGTTACACCATCCCCAAGGTCTTCAATGCCTTCTTCCTGAGAAAAGTCTAAGGTTCTAAGAAGGGCTGGCGTCTGAGAAACTTTAGTGGCTATGAGTTGGGCGGTGTTTGCCTTTTCGAGATAGTTAAACCCAAGCCTAAAAAGATACATGCTTGCCGCAATGCCAGCGGTTAGCACAACGCCCGCAATAAGAATATCAACGGTAATAGAGCCTCTCTTAAAGCTTTTCACTATGCGCCTTCCTCGTAAGGTTTTACCCTTTCTAAGGAGAGCTCCGCGAAGGGGGCTTTAACTGTAATTTTATACCTTTCTTTTCCTATTTTAAGCTCAACCTCTCCGCCGTTAGAGGTCCCGTTTTTAAAAAGCTTAATAGGTTCTTTTACCTCTATGTAAACATCCGGGAACCTTTTTTCTTCTCCGTTTACCACCAAAGCCCCGTTAGCTGAAGAAATATACTTCTCCTCGCTATAAAGAAAGCATTCCCTTTTTAGCGAAGCAAGATAGAGCAAAACTTCTTGCGCTTTCAAGGAATTCTTGTAGCTCTGAAAAAGTTCATAAGAAACGGGTAGTGTTACAGAAAACATGATAGCCAAAATAGCCACAGCCACTAAAATTTCTACCAAAGTAAAGCCCTGTTTTCTTTTTGTACCCTTAAGCCGCATTTAATTATGTTTACATATTTTTTGTTCTTTTTATGAACGCCATTTTTGCTGGGCCAAATCTACCTATTTTTGGTTGTTCTAAGCTCCAACCTTTTCCCATGACCCAAGAGGAGATGCATCGCTACGCTCGGCATGACAGGATGGGGAGATTTCTCGCTTCGCTCGAAACGAGAGAAAAGTGCTGTCACTCCTGCCACTTTTATGCGCCCCGAGCGCAAGCAAGAAGTCTCTTAGCACTTTCGCTCCATGAGATGATAAGAAGGGAGTTTTCTTAAGCGCTCATGTTTGCTCAGTTCTCTAAAATTTTATCGCCCCTACATTCATGACCGTAAGAATGAGGGATACGATGATAAACCCTACGATAAGCCCCATAAAAACAATGATAGCTGGCTCAAGGAGCGTGAGAAACCGCTTAATAGCTGTTTTAAAGTTGTCATTGAAGACTTGATAAAGCTCAAGAAAGATGTCAGCAAGGTTCCCGCTCTCGTCCCCCACTACCACAAGATTGACGAAGATATCAGGCAGGATGGGCATCTGAGAATAGACTTCCGCTATTCGTTTTCCTTTTTTAATCTCCCTTATGCTGGTTAAGAAGGAATCTCTTAAAGCTTTATCTTGAATTATGTTCGCCGAAAGCTCAACCGCTTTGATAAATTCTACACCACCTTTAAGCATAGAATACATGGAATAGCAAAACCTTGAAAGCTCCAAGTTAAAAAAGAGCGTCCGGACAAAGGGAAGGCGGGTTAAAAACCAAGATATTCTCTCTGTGCTAAAATTGACCATTCTGGAACGGTTTAATAAATAGAATAACAGCCCCACAATAAAAAGTAGGATAAAAACCTTGGCATTGAATACTTTAGACAGGGTAAACACAAATTTGGCTGTAATTGGAATAGAACCAGTCGTTTGAAAGATGGCAAAAAACCTCGGGATGATAAAGTTAAACATAAAGATTAGAGTAAAAAAGCTTGCAAGGACTAAAAAGAAGGGATAAATGAGGGCGTTGATGATTTCTCGTTTTAACTCTATCTGAAACTTTAAATACTGAGCCACATTATCGAAAGCTGTAGCTAAATTGCCAACTGTTTCTCCAACATGGATCATGCTCACGCAGACGGAGGGAAATAGGTTATTCTTTTCCAAGGCAGAAGCCACGCCTTGCCCAGCCTTTATCTCTTGATTTATTGCAGATAGTATTTCTTTGAGTTTAGGCTTTTTGATCGTTGAAGTCAAAAGATTTAAAGCCTGGTCGATCTTCATTCCAGACCGAAGGAGGATGCTTAGCTGATTAGCAATGTTGTAAAGGTCTTGCTGATTAATCCCTAAAGATAAAGAAAAAGAAACCTCTTTTTTTACTCTTTCCTTGACCTCGGTGACTATAAAACCCTGTTCTTTAAGCCGTTGAACCGCCTCCCTCTGATTTCCAGCTAAGATAAAGGTTTTCCGCTCAACCCCATGGGTATCTATATAGGTGCATTCAAATTCCTTCAACATACTCTAAGGATTTCTGAGATAGTGGTTATACCTTTTAAAACCTTGATAAATCCATCCTCTCTCAAGGTCCTAAAATCTCTATGCTGTTTTAGGTATTTTCTAAAGGCTTCAAGAGATTTTAGCTTGAGGAAAGCTTCCTTTAGCTCATCATCGTATTCAAAGACTTCAAAGATGGCGATCCGTCCTCGGTATCCGGTGTTAGCGCATTTCTCACACCCTCTACCTTTAACAATTTTAGGCTCGCCTATAAGATACCCCCATTTTTCCAGTATTTCGTCAAATTTGTATTCATTCCAAACTTCTTTCTTTAATTTCACCTCTTCACTGCAGTAAGGACAATTTTTCCTGATAATTCTCTGGGCTATTACCCCGACCATGGAGGCGTTTATAAGGTAGGCTTCAATGCCCATCTCTATGAGCCTAAACAGAGCGCTTGGGGCATCGTTGGTGTGAAGGGTGCTTAGAACCAAATGACCGGTTAGGGCTGAATGGATGGAGATCTCTGCCGTTTCCCTATCTCGTATCTCTCCCACCATGATAATATCCGGGTCATGCCTTAGGATAGCCCGAAGGGCGCTCGCAAAGGTAAGCCCTATCTCTGGTTTTACTTGGATTTGATTTATCCCCTCAAGCTGATACTCAACCGGGTCCTCGATGGTGATGATCTTTCTTTCATCACTGTTTAGATAGGTCAGCATAGAATAAAGAGTCGTGGTCTTGCCTGACCCCGTCGGTCCTGTAACCATAAGGATACCATAAGGGTAAGAAATAAGCCTCAAGGCTAACTCGTAGTGGTCCTTTTCTAAGCCCAAAGTCCTAATATCAAAGGATAGACTTTCCCTGTAGAGTAGCCTTAAAACAACCCCTTCTCCGTGAACCATCGGTATGGTAGAAACCCTAAGGTCAATAACAACTGAAGAGACCCTGGTGGTAAATTTTCCATCCTGAGGAACCCGTCTTTCCGCTATGTTAAGCCCAGAAAGAAGCTTGATACGCGAGACCACAGCCCGGGCAAAGTTTAAGTCTAAAACTTCCATATCATGAAGAATGCCATCTATGCGAAACCTGACCCGTGCTTTGTTTTTAAAGGTTTCTATGTGGATGTCCGTTGCCCGGAGCTCAACTGCCTTGGTTAATAAATTATTTAAATATTTAATAACCGGAGCCTCAAAGGCAAGCTCAGTTAACCGCTCTACATCCTCATCAACTTCAAGAGACTTTATTTCAGGAACTTCCTGGAGGTTAAAATACCTTGCTAAAGCTTTAAGTCTTTCTTCTGAAGCAAGAAGGGGCTCAATACGAAAACCTGTAAGGTTGGTAAGATAATTAAAGGCTTCATAGTTGTAAGGATTTGAAGTTGCGACAAACAAAACCCTCTTTGTTTTGTCAACCTTGAAAGGTAGACATTTTCTCTCAATGAGAAAATTTAGATTGACCCCATCTAAAAAACCATCTCTAAATAGCTCTTCATCGGGCGGTAGCGTTTCTTCAAGGACGGACAAGTTTAAATACTGGGCTAAGGCCCTGATGAGTTGGTCTTCTGAAACTAATCCCAAGCTAACCAAAATCTGAGGAAGAGAAAGTGAAGACTCCCGCTGAAGAAGGAGAGCCTTCTTCAGGTCCTCATCCTTCAGACGAAATTTTTCCTTTAAAAACTCTTCGAAGCTCATTTAGACCAGTTGGTTATAGCCTTTTCGTTGAGCTGTCCATCAGGACCAAGGGAGTATAGGTCATAGGGTCCATGTTCACCAGGGTATTTGTAGACATAGTCTCTGCCCCAAGGGTCCTTTGGGATCTCTTTTTTTGCCAAATAAGGAGCTCTGCACTTAGGATCCTGACAGTTTATGAGCTCATCAAGAGAATTTGGATACCTCCCAGTATCGAGCCGGAAGGCTTCAATGGCGGTAGATATCATCTCAAGCTGAGCTTTAGCTATCTCTTCCTTTGATTTTTCATATCTTCCAAGGATGTTTGGCATAACAAGCGCCGCAAGTAAACCGATGATGGCAACGACAATGAGTATCTCCATAAGCGTAAAACCACGCTTTCTTTTCTCTCTTCGTAAGAGATAAAGCATAAGACCACCCCCCTCATCTGTTTTTATCTCTTTAAAAATAAGATACATCAAAGGATTGTCAATAACGCTTAAGAGGGCTCTCCAAAAAGAGCCCTATCCTTGGAGACAGAAGCGAGGGACCACCTCGCCCCATAGCTCGAGGTAAAGCCTGTTTTTGCGTCAAAAGATCTTCTTTCTTTCTTCCGGATAAGATTAGGGACCAAAATGTATGCCTTTTGCTTAGAGTTTGTAAATTTATAAAGTATGAGTAAAATAAAATCCTGCGGAGGAGAGGGGATGGATAGTTCTTTAAAATTTTTGGGAACAACGGTCATTGCGGTTAGACGGGACGGCAAGGTTGCCATCGGTGGGGACGGGCAGGTCACCTTTGGCAACACCATTCTTAAGCACCGGGCAAGAAAGGTCAGAAGGCTTTACAAAGGTCAAGTCCTCGTTGGTTTTGCCGGAGCAACAGCGGATGCTCTTACCCTTTTTGAAAGGCTTGAGAAAAAGCTTGAAGCCTATAGCGGTCAACTCCTTCGGGCTGCTGTGGAACTTTCCAAGGACTGGAGAACGGATAAAATCTTAAGGCGCCTTGAAGCCTTCCTCATAGCCTGCGACAGAGAGCATATGCTCCTTATCTCTGGAGCCGGAGATGTGGTTGAACCAGACGAAGAGGTTATCGCCATCGGCTCCGGTGCCCCTATGGCTCTTTCAGCAGCTAAGGCTTTGCTTCGCTTCACTGACCTTTCTGCAAGAGAAATCGTAGAAACATCCTTAAGGATCGCTGCAGAGGTCTGCATTTACACCAACAACGAAATTGTGATAGAGGAGCTATGAAGAAAGAAAGAGAGCTTACTCCGAGAGAGATCGTAGCTGAGCTTGATAGATACATAGTCGGTCAAGCTCAAGCCAAACGGGCTGTAGCCATCGCCATGCGAAACCGCTGGAGGAGGATGCAGATCGAGGGTCCCATCAAGGAAGAGATTTATCCTAAAAACATCCTGATGATCGGTCCCACAGGAGTTGGAAAGACAGAGATCGCAAGAAGGCTTGCTAAGTTAACCAATTCTCCTTTTATCAAGGTTGAAGCTACCAAGTTTACCGAGGTTGGCTATGTTGGAAGAGATGTAGAATCGATCATTAGGGACCTTGTGCATGTTGCCGTGCAGATGGTTAGAGCTGAAGAAGAAAAAAAGGTATTAGCCAAGGCTCGCGAAAACGCAGAAGAAAGGCTTGTAGACCTGCTTTTGCCCAAGACTTCAACGAGAGTAGAATACGACCCCCTGACCAGAGAAAAGATGCTCAAAATGTTGAGAAGCGGTGCCCTAAACGACAGGGTCGTTGAGCTTGAGGTTGAGCTTAAGCCTCCTCAACCTACCATTGAAATCTTGGCGGCAAGCGGTCTTGAAGAGCTTGAGATGCAGTTAAGAGAGATGTTCTCAGCCTTTTTGCCTTTAAAAGGGAAAAAACGAAAGGTCAAGGTGGCAGAAGCTTTGGAAATTCTTACTAAAGAAGAGGCAAGCAAACTCATCGACATGGACCGGGTGGTTCGTGAAGCTATCCACCTTACCGAGACAAGCGGAATAGTCTTCATCGATGAGATAGACAAGATCGCAAGCCGGGGCGAAGGTTACGGTCCTGATGTGTCCCGGGAGGGCGTGCAAAGAGACCTCCTTCCAATCGTGGAAGGGACCACGGTTAACACTCGTTACGGCATGGTCCGCACAGATTACATCCTTTTTATCGCAAGCGGAGCCTTTCATATCTCTAAACCTTCAGACCTTATTCCCGAACTTCAAGGAAGATTTCCCATAAGGGTTGAGCTCTCGCCCTTGAGCAAAGAGGACTTTGTGAGAATACTTACCGAGCCAGAAAACGCCATGATCAAACAGTATCAAGCCCTCCTTAAAGTTGAAGGGGTTGAGCTTGAGTTTACAAGGGAAGCAATTGAAGAGATCGCTCAAATAGCTTACGACCTAAATCAGAAACTTGAAAACATCGGGGCAAGAAGGCTCTACACTGTTCTTGAGAAAGTCCTTGAAGAGGTTTCCTTTAATGCACCTGACATCGCTCCAACGAAGGTTGTCATAACCCCAGAATATGTCAGAGAAAAACTCGGAGAGATCATCTCGCAGGAAGAGCTAGCAAAGTTTATCCTCTAATGAAGTCCTCCCGTTCTATCCTGCTCGCTACCGGTCTTGTTGGAAATGTTATAGAATGGTATGACTTTGTTGTCTACGGCTACTTTGCTCAGGTCTTTGCTAAGCTTTTTTTCCCAAGCCATGACCCAGTTGTATCTTTAATCCTCAGCTTTTTAACCTTTGCTGTTGGCTTTTTAGCAAGACCCTTGGGGGCTTTGCTTATAGGCTATGTGGCAGACAAAAAAGGAAGAAAACCCGCCCTTGTTCTATCCATCTATCTTATGGCTATTCCTTCCCTTCTCATCATGGTTCTCCCAACCTATCACTCTATCGGGGTTTTATCTTCCTTCATCCTTGGAATTCTTCGGATCTTTCAGGGGCTTTCTGCGGGGGGTGAGTACACAACCTCCGTTACCTTTTTGCTTGAGCATAGCCATCCAAAAAGAAGAGCTTTTTATGCAAGCATAAACCTTTTCGGAGCCATTCTTGGCATCCTTTTTGGCTCCCTCACCGCAACAGTCTTTCATCATGTCTTCTCTGAAGAGGAACTCTTAAGCTACGCTTGGAGGTTAATCTACCTCCCTACCTTAATCTTAGCCTACCTTGGTGTTTTAGTGAGAAAACGCGCCTACGAGACACCTTCCTTTGTCAAGGAAGCCCTCTCACCAGCCAAAGGTTTTCCCCTTCTCTATGCCATAAAGCACCATAAAAAAGAGCTGATCTTAGCCCTTTCTTTGTCTGCCGTTCAAGGTGTAGCCTTTTTTACCCTCTTTGTATATCTATCAACCTATTACAACCGTGTTTTAAAGCTTCCTTCGGACAAGTCTTTTCTTATAAACACCATAGCCATGCTTCTACTTGACCTGCTTATACCCTTCGTTGCTTACCTTTCGGACAAACACGGAAGAAGACCCTTTTTCTTGATTTCTCTTTCTCTTTATACCTTTTTATCTACTTTTTTGGTTAACTTTATGCTCTCGGGAGATTTCAAAAACATTCTTTTAGCTCATCTTGCCTTTGCCTTTATCTCGTCCCTTTTTATGAGTATTTTGCCGGCAACTTTAGCCGAGCTTTTTCCGGTAAAGATCCGCGGAACCTCCTATTCAGTCTTATATAACACTTCCCTTGCGGTGTTTGGCGGCACAGTTCCCATGGTTTGCACCTACTTTGTTGAAAAGCTAAACCTCCTAACATTCCCAGGTATCTACTTATCCATTGTTTCTGCCTTTGCCTTGCTTCTTTCCTTCCTCTTCCTTCCTGAAACCAATCCGAGAGACCCACATGAGAAAATTTCTTAATGGTGAAAAACTTAAGAATTTGACGTAAAACTGGATAGAAGTTTGCTTATAAATAAAGACTAAATGTATAGCTTAAAAAAATTAAAATCAGCAAAGGAGCCAAGGCTTTATCTTTCGATTGAGAGAACCTTTCTTAGTTTTCAAAGGCTCGCGATTTTTCTTGTTTCTTTAGCTATCTTTTTGTGGAAATTGAGGCAAATAGCTGTTGAAATTAAAGGAATTTACCTATCTCCTATTTTGGAAACCCTCTTTAAGTTTTTTTTATTTACTGGGATACTCATATCCTTTTTGTCAATACCAAGCTTTATGTTGATGTTAAAATTCCTCGAGGAGGGTGTAGAGATGGACCCAAAAGAGGTTGTTGACCCAAGGATTTACATGGCAGGAGAACGAACTTTTTTATCCTGGATTAGGACTGCTATCGGGCTCATTGTCTTCGGGTTTGTCATCGAAAAGTTTGAATTCTTTCTTGAAGAGGTTCATAGTATGCTCAATATTCCTATTAAAAGCGGAACAAAATCCCTCCATGGGTTTGGAATTTTATTCATATTACTTGGGCTTATTGCTATTATTCTTGGTCTTATCAACTTTTACCGCACAGTCAAAAGGGTTGAGCAAGGGACCTACAAGACAAATACTTTTTTGTATTTATTCTATGGAACAGCTCTCTTCTTGTCCTGCCTTCTTGTTGCTCTTTACATTCTTAAAATTGTCGTCTGGTAGAATTCCCGGAAATTTTCGGACAGGGGGTCGTTTGTGGGTAAGCTTAGGTCTTAGCGAGGAGCCCTATTTTCTTCTTGACCGTTTTTTAACTAACCGTTAGAATTTAGAAAAAATCATCTTTGCCCCATGGCTGAAGATCTAAAGAATAGACTTTTTGAAGAAAGGCAGTACGTCCTTGAAGGGCTTCAGGCTAAGGAGTCTTGGCGGCTTTTTAGAATTCTTGCCGAATTTGTAGAAGGTTTTGAAGTTCTACCAAGAGTGTATCCTGGAGTAACCATCTTTGGTTCCGCTCGCACAAAGCCAGATGACCCCGATTATCAAAAGGCTGAAAAGCTTGCGGAACTTCTTGTTAGAGCGGGTTTTTCTGTAATTACCGGGGGCGGACCGGGGATAATGGAAGCAGCAAACAAAGGTGCAAGTAATGCTGGAGGCTACTCCGTCGGGCTAAACATCCGCCTCCCTATGGAACAAGAACCAAACCCTTATGCCAACATCAAGCTTGAATTTCGCTACTTTTTTGTGAGAAAAGTAATGCTAGCTAAATACTCTGTTGCCTTTGTTTTTTTTCCTGGTGGCTTTGGCACCATGGACGAGATGTTTGAAATCTTAACCCTCGTTCAGACAAGAAAAATCCGTCCTGTCCCTATAGTTCTTGTGGATAAGCAATTCTGGAAACCTTTGATCAGCTGGTTTACTAAAACCCTTATTCCAGAGAACAAAATTTCCCCGCAGGACCTTGAAATATTTAAAGTCCTTGATGAACCAGAGGAAATAGTAAACTACATAAAAGAAAAACTTTGGATTTAACATGAAGCATCTTCTTGACATTGAAAGCTTAAGCAAAGAGGACATAGAGTACTACCTAAACCTTGCAGACAATCTTAAGGAGATCCTTTACCGTCCCATACCAAAGGTGCCAACCCTTCGCGGGAAGCTTGTCCTGCTTCTTTTCTATGAACCATCTACAAGAACAAAGTTTTCCTTTGAAAGGGCTTGTAAGATTTTATCCGCTGAAGTGATGAGTTTTCAAACCAAGGGTAGTAGCTTAGAAAAGGGAGAAACTTTGCTTGACACTGTGAAAAACCTAAAAACCCTTGGGGTCAATCTGATTGTGATTAGGCATAATCTTTCTGGAACCCCTCATTTTTTAGCCAGAAATTTATCTGTGCCTGTTGTCAACGCTGGGGATGGCACGCACGAACACCCAACCCAAGCCCTTCTTGACCTTCTTACTGTTCGACAAAAGCTTGGCACCCTCTCTGACCTAAAAGTAGCCATAATCGGAGACATCAAACACAGCCGAGTAGCCCATTCGGACATTCTAGCCTTTCAAAAGATGGGGAGCACTGTTTATGTTTCAGGTCCAGCCCATCTTCTACCAACACCTGCTGAAGAAGAGTTCTTTTGCTTTAAACCTAAGTCCTTCAGAGTTTGTTATGATCTTGCTACAGCAATAGAATCTGCGGATGTAGTCATTGCTCTTCGAGTTCAGAAAGAAAGGCACGAGACCCCTCTTATTCCAAGCTATAATGAGTATCATCTTACCTTTGGTTTAACGCCCAAGCATCTTGATTTAATAAAGGAGGGGGCTTTGCTCATGCATCCTGGTCCAATCAACTGGGGGGTTGAGCTTCATCCTGAGCTTGAAAAGTATCCTTTTCAGGTGATCCTTGACCAGGTAGAAAATGGAGTTGCTGTTAGGATGGCTGTCCTTCTAACCCTTCTAGCAGGAGCTTAAATCTATGAAGTTGCTTATAAAGAACGGAAGGGTCCTTGACCCAACGCTTGGCTTAGATTCAATAGCCGATGTCTACATAGTTGATGGAAAGATAGAAGGCATTGAAATAAATATTTCAGCCTCTGTTGATAGGATTATCGATGCTCAGGGACTTTGGGTGTTGCCTGGTCTTGTGGATATTCATGTTCATTTAAGGGAACCCGGAGAGGAGTGGAAGGAAGACATCGAATCCGGAACCAGAGCTGCCCTTCACGGAGGTGTGCTTCGGGTTGCTTGCATGCCAAACACAAAGCCCCCTGTTGATACTCCTGAGGTGTGCTCAGCCATCATAGCCAAGGCTAAAGAAAAGGGATATGTTCCTGTCTATCCTATAGCTTGCATTACCAAAGGTCAGGCTGGAAAGGAACTAACCGAGTTTGGAAGACTAAAGCTTGCGGGAGCGGTTGCCCTTTCTGATGATGGCAAATGGGTGCAGGATTCTGAGGTGATGAGGAAGGCTTTGCTTTACGCTAAATCCTTTGACCTTCCCATAATTTCTCACCCTGAGGACCAGACTTTAAGCTTTGGAGGACAAGTTAACTTAGGTAAGCTTTCAGCAAAGCTTGGTTTGAAAGGGGTTCCTTTTACTGCGGAAACCATTGCCGTGGTTCGAGACCTCCTTTTAGCCAAAGAAACAAAAGGCAAACTTCACTTAGCCCATCTCTCTGTAAAAGAAAACCTCCCCTTTCTTCGCTGGGCAAAAGAAGAGGGCATAAACTTCACCGCTGAAACCTGCCCCCACTACTTTCATCTAACCGAATGGGAGTGTGATGGCTACAACACTTTAGCTAAGGTAAACCCACCTCTTCGCACAGAGGATGATGTCCTTGCTATAAAACAAGCCATCAAAGAGGGGCTGATTGAAGTGATAGCAAGCGACCATGCCCCCCATAGCCCCCTTGAAAAGGATGTAGAGTTTGAACTTGCAAGCCCAGGTATGATAGGGCTTGAATTCCTTCTACCCTTGAGCTCAAGCTTGGTGCGGGAAGGACTTATCTCCCCGTTGAAGCTACTTGAGCTTCTAATCACTAATCCTGCCAAGGTTATAGGTATTAAGCCACCAAGCCTTAGAAAGGGAGAAAAAGCTGAAATTGTCCTTTTTGACCCCGAAGAAGAATACTTAGTTACTGAAGATTTTATCCAGAGTAAAAGCAAAAACACACCCTTCCTTGGCAAAACCATCAAGGGAAAAGTAAAAAAGGTCATCATCGAAGATAAAGTCTACGAATTTTAACCCTGTGTAGTTTTTGACACAGGTGTAAAAAAAACAACACAAGTCGATTTGGTCTGACTTCTCTGCCTATTTTGGACAATTTAAAGTTCCTGTTGGCATCCCTTCTCTCCGACATAACCGAAAAATTTATAAAGGCGCAGGTCCTTTAAGTATGGCATATTTTTTGTATATATAAATAAACTTTAAAAAGGAAGGGACTAATCTTTTTGATAGAACAAAAAAGGGAGTAAAGCATGGAATACATGAGAACAGTAGGAAAAGAGGTTGTGCTTGAGGGGGTTGGAGTCTTTAGCGGTAAAGAGGTTAGGGTTGAAATCCATCCGAGGTATGAGGGGGATGGGATCATCTTTGAGAGAGCAGACCTAAGACCAAAGGTTGTAATTCCCCTTAAAGTAGAAAATGTTATCGGGCTTGATGGAACAACTGCCATAACAGACGGAGAGCACACCATCTTATTGATCGAGCATCTACTTTCAGCTTTACACGGGCTTGGGATTGACGCTGCTTACATAAAAGTTTACGGAGAAGAGATACCCCTTTTTGACGGCTCTGCCTTACCTTATGTCCAGGCTTTGAGACATGCTGGCTATACTATACTTCCAAGGCTAAAGAAAAAGTTCTACCTTCGTAAAGATTTTGAGATGCAAAACGGAAACGGCTTTATTCGGTTCCGCCGCTCCTTAGCTACAACCATCTCCGCCAAGATAAGCTTCCCTCATCCTTTGATCGGAGAGCAGTCTTTTAGCCTTGCCCTAACACCAACGAACTACCTCAAAGAGGTATGCTTTGCCCGGACCTTTGGGTTTAAAAGCCTTCTTGAAGAAAGAAGGAAAAAAGGGATCCTTAAGGGTGGAGATTTAACAAACGCCATCGTTCTTGATGAAAAGGAGGTGTTAAACCCAGAAGGCTTAAGAACAGAGGATGAGTTTGTCCGGCATAAAGTGCTCGACCTTGTAGGAGACCTTTTTGTTCTTGGCAGACCATTAGTTGCCGAGGTTTATGCAGAGCTTTCCTCCCATAAGCTCCATGTGGAAGCCCTAAGGACCTTGTGGACCTCAGGGCTTGTTGAGGAAGTTGAAGTTTCTTCCCTTACCTTTTTTCTCGTGAAGAAGAGGTTTGCGAGGAGGGCTTAGTAAGCCTTCCTACTTCATAGACTAAACCGTCTGCTCTTTCGAGCGCCTCCTCAAGCTTTAGAAGGTTTAATCTAAAGTCTTCCCCTCTTAGCTCAGCAAGGGCTGAAATTTTCCTTAAAACATGATAGAAGGGATTTTGTATACGCTTTTCAAAGTCTGGAAAGACTTGCAGGAATATCTTTTTCCCCTCGATGGCAACCTTAAAGGGTTGGTAGATGATGAAAACCTTAGTTTTTAAAGGAACATTCTGATAAAGAAAAGCTATGTGTTCTTTGTAGAGGCGAAAGCAACCATGGGTGGTTCTCCGACCTACGCTTTCCTCTTTGTTCGTCCCGTGAATAAGGTAGTTACCTCGGTCTAAGTAGAGGGCATAATCTCCAAGAGGATTATCAGGTCCTGGCGGGACAACCTTTGGCAAGGTCGGGTCTTCAGCTAAGATTGAAGGGGGAGGATACCAGGTAGGCTTTTCCTGCTTTCTCACGATTGTGTAGGTTCCTTCCGGAGTAATCTTACCTTCGTCAGCTATACCAACGGGAAAAACATAGAGCTTGTTTGCGTAAAAAAAATAAAGCCTCATCTCCGGAAAGTTTATCAGGATATAAGTCCTCTCGGGGTAAAGAAAGTCTTGAGGGATAATAACCTGATAAGGAATGATGACCTTTTGTCCAGGTGGGGGGACCCAAGGGTCAACCCCAGGGTTTGCGCTTACCAGATGTTGATAGCCAACCTTAAAGGCTACCGCAAGGTCAACAAGAGTGTCCTTATCTTTAATAACATATTCCTTGTTCTGAAAGTAGACGGCTCGTTCGGTGCTAAAATTTGCCGAAAGTATACCCCCATTATTGCCTTGGCAAGGGGCTCCTAAAGGGTAAAATAGTAGTAAAGTCCAAAGGAGGACTTTTAAAAGGAAGAAATCCTTATGCAAACCTTTATGCGATTTGAGCACGTTCTTCATAGGATTGGAAACACTCCTATTGTAAGGCTAAACAAGATTAAGGTCAAGCCTACGGTTGAAATTTGGGGAAAGATTGAATCTGTAAACCCTGGAGGCTCTGTTAAAGACCGCGTAGCCCTCTCCATGATAGAGGATGCTGAGGCTAAGGGCATTCTTACAAAGGACAAAATAGTGGTAGAAGCTTCAAGCGGAAACACGGGTATTGGTCTTTCCTTAGTTTGTGCCGTAAAGGGCTACAAATGCATGATCGCCATGCCTGAGTCTGCATCCATTGAGAGAAGAAAAATTATGCAAGCCTTTGGAGCAGAGATAATTTTGACCCCTGCTAAAAAGGGCACAGACGGAGCAATTGAATTTGTTTACGACCTTGTTCGGGAAAACCCTGATAAATACTTTTGTCCTGACCAGTTTAACAACCCAGCCAACTGGCAAGCCCACTACCGTGGAACTGCTCCAGAAATCTGGACCCAAACAGAGGGTAAAGTTCGGTATGTAGTCTGTGGTCTTGGCACAACAGGGACGGCAATGGGCATTGCCCGGTATGCTAAGGACTTTGGCTTGCCTTTCAAGGTGGTTGGCATTGAGCCTTATCCGGGGCACAAAATTCAAGGACTTAAGAACATGAAAGAATCCTTCCCACCGGGTATCTTTGACCGAACCCTCCTTGATAGGGTCATCAATGTTCCTGATGAGGAAGCCTACGAGATGGCAAGATGGCTTGCTAAGAAGGAAGGAATTTTTGTTGGCATGAGCTCAGGCTGTGCTTTAGCGGGTGCTCTCAAGCTTGCTGAGGAGATAGATGAAGGATTGATCGTCGTTATATTCCCTGATTCTGGTGAGCGCTATCTTTCTACCCCTCTTTGGTCCTTCGAAGAAAAAGAGACAAAGGCTGATTTAATCCTCTCGAACCTCCTAAGCGGAAAGCGTGAGCCCTTTATACCTCTTGAAAAGGCCAGGCTTAAGCTCTACACCTGCGGACCAACGCTTAACATCAGACCTCACCTTGGTCTTTACCGTAGACTTTTGACCGCAGACCTCCTTAAAAAATATCTGGAACATAAAGGCTATGAAGTATTCTGGGTTATGAACTTTACCGATTTTGACGACAAAACCATAGCTTCTGCCTTAAACCAAAACCGCCCCCTTAAAGATTTGACCTCAGAAATCGAGGCTCAGTTCTTTGAGGACCTTGAGTTTTTAGCCATTGACAAGCCAAACCTCTGTCCAAAGGTGAGCGAACACTTAGAGGATATGAAAAACTTTGCTTTGGAGCTAATGCAAAAGAACAAAGCCTATGAAAAGTTTTCAGCCGTTTATTTTGATGTTTCAAGATTTCCAGAGTATGGGAAGTTTGTAAAGCTTGACTTAAAGAAGATGAAGGAAAGAGAGCCTATAGATGCTGAGGAGTACGAGAAAGAAGAGCCTGCTGATTTTGCCCTTCTAAAGAGGGTGCATATTCTGGAGATGAAGGCTGGATATTTTGTGGAAACCCCCTTTGGAAGGGTTCGTCCAACCTGGCACATCCATTGCGCTTGCCTTGCCTTGAAATACCTTGGGGAAACTTTCGATATCTTTATCTCAGGCGAAGACCTGATCTTTCCTCACATCGAAAACACCCGTGCAGTAGCCAAGGCCTTAACCGGTAAAGAGCTTGCAAGATATTACTTGGCAACGGGGCTAACTTACTTTGACGGTAAAAGGCTCTCTTCTGAGAACCGAATAACTATCGAAGATATCAAAAAACAAGGATACGAGGGAAGGCATCTAAGGTTAGTTTTTCTTCAAGCCCATTATAGAAGTAAGCTAAACCTTAGTTTTTCAGCGCTTGAGCAGGCAAAAAGGCTCCTTGATAAGCTTGAAACCTATTTAGGACAGATTGCCATCACGGAAGAAAAAGTCTTATCCGAAGATCAAAAGGAAGGGCTTTGGCAGTCTCTTGAGAACTTTAAGGCTAAGTGGGATAACGCCCTGAAGGAGGACCTTAACTCCCCTCTTGCGTTATCGGAGCTTATAACCCTTTTAAAAAAGGTTTATCAGGGTACAAAAGAAGGCTTACCCATAGGGTTTAAGTCTTCTCTTTTTGCCTCTCTTAAAGAATTCAACAGAGTGCATAAGATCCTTACCTTTCCTGAAGAAGTGTTAGATAAGGAGATATTAGAGCTTGCTAAAAGAAGGGATAAAGCAAAGGAAGCATTAGATTATGAGACGGCAGATAGAATAAGGGATGAGCTTTCTCGCCTTGGCTATCGCCTGTTTGAGAAGGATGGAAAAACAAGGGTTTTGAGGTTCCGTTATGAGTTCTAAGCTTCTTCTTGAGATGTATGAGCGTTTGTTTGAGCATTTTGGACCGCAAGGCTGGTGGCCTGCTGAAACCCCTTTTGAAGTCTGCGTAGGTGCCATCCTTACTCAAGGCACAAACTGGAAAAATGTGGAAAGGGCTATCCAAAACCTTAAAGCCAAGGGTCTTCTTTCACCAAGAGCACTCTACCAACTTGACCAAAAGACGTTAGCGGAGCTGATAAGACCCTGCGGCTACTACAATGTTAAGGCTAAGCGTTTGAAAAACTTTATATCCTTTCTTGTTGAAAAATACGAGGGTGAAGTAGAAAGGCTTCGCGGCAAAGACTTAAAGAAGGTTCGGGATGAGCTTTTAGGAGTCTCGGGGCTTGGGAAGGAGACGGTTGACTCCATCCTTCTCTATGCTCTTGATTATCCAATCTTTGTGGTTGATGCCTACACCTACAGGATTTTGCACAGACACTCTTTAATCCCTGAAGAGACTACTTATGATGAGCTTCAGGAATTTTTCATGAATAACCTGCCTTCTGACCTAAACCTTTTTAAGGAGTTTCATGCCTTGCTTGTGGCCTGCGGGAAGACCTACTGTAAAGCCAAGTCTCCTTCCTGCAATGGGTGCCCCTTGGAAAAGCAGGAAGATTAAGTATTATTGAAACTTGCCCCATTACAAAAAACATTTAAGCTTCTAAGCAATCACCTAAGAAAACTATTTTGTGGAGTTTTTCTCCATTCTTAACTTTTTAAAAACCTGATTTTATTAAAATTTAGTCATGCTCCAAATATGAGGATTTTTTCTACATTTTTAAAAAAGGTCTTTCTAACTTAGCTTCCTCTGGTAAAATTATGGCAACATGAATGTTTATCTTCTTGGGACGGCTGGGGCAAGGTATGTAGTGGCTAAACAGCTTAGAGCCTCTGCGGGAACGGTGCTGGAAGAGGATGGAGAATTTCTCCTCATTGACCCTGGTCCTGGCACCATCGTCCATTTAGCCAAGCATAAGATACCCGTTGAGAAGATTAGAAACATCCTTGTCTCTCACAAGCATCTTGACCATTCAGCAGACCTAAACGTGATCGTTGATGCCATAACCGAAGGCACCCTCAAAAAACGGGGAAGGCTTTTTATCCCAAAGGAAGCCTGGGATGAGGGCGTTCTTCTTTCTTATTTAAGAGAGGCTTTAGATGAAACGATATTTTTAGCCGAGAAGGAGGCTTATCAAACCTCTAAGTTTAGCTTTAAAACCACAAAAAAGCTCCTTCATTCAGCTGAAACCTATGGTTTTATCTTCAACCTCAAGGATGGGAAAAGCCTTGGTTTTCTTGTTGACACTGCCTTTTTTGAAGAGCTTATTTCGGAATTTCAAGGGGTAAACTATCTAATCGTGAACGTAGTAAGGTATGAGCCTAAAGAGGGGGTGCTTCATCTCTCGGTCCAAGATGTGCGAAAATTGTTAGCGAGCTTAAGACCGGAGCTAACGGTTATCACCCATTTTGGAATGACTATGCTCCGAGCAAACCCCTTCAAAGTAGCAAAGGACTTGAGTGCTGAGCTCAATCTTAAGGTCGTTGCAGCATACGACGGGTTAAGATTGACTCTTTGAAAAAAGAGTATGTCGATCTACAACCTAAACGCCCTTTTTAAACCGAAAAGAATAGCCATTGTTCACCATCCTAAGGATAGGGACTTAAGCGAAGTCCTTTTTAAGAACCTAATCCTGAGAAACTTTAAAGGGACAGTCTATCCCATCTCACCTGATGGTGAAAGCTTCTTTGGCATAGAACCCTATCCAAACCTGCTTGCAGTTCCTAAGGAGATAGACCTTTGCATACTGGCTGGAGGAGTTGAACATTGGCTTGAGGAGGTGGAAAACTGCAAAAGAAAAGGGGTTAAGGCTCTTTTGCTGATCTACCCTGATTTTAACTTTAGGGTGCCAAACGCTACGGGTCTTCTGCAAAAGATGCGTTTGCTTACAAGAAAGTATGGTATCAGGACTCTTGGTCCAAATAGCTTGGGTTTTATCGTTCCAAGCCTCAACCTTAATGCCAGTTTATTTGATGGTGAAATACCGCAAGGGCACATCGGCTTTATCTCAGACAGTTCAACCATGGCTATCGGCTTGCTTGATTGGGCGATAGAAAAAAGGTTTGGCTTCAGCGCCTTTATCTCCCTTGGGGAAAAGGTTGACGTAGATTTACCAGATGCCATCGACTACCTTGGTTATGACCCCTCAACTCGAGCCATCCTAATCCATTTAGAAAACATAGAGTCGGGAAGAAAGTTCCTACGTTCTGTTCGAGGCTTTGCCAGAAGTAAACCGATGATCGTGATCAAATCCAAATCTTCTACAGAATACCTAAATAAATGCACAAGCATCCTTGATGGAATAGCAACTGAAGACTTGATCTATTCAAGCGCTTTTAAACGGGCAGGCATGGTAGAGGTATCAACCATAGAAGACCTTTTTTACTTAGCAGAAGGATTAGAAAAGCTATCACGACCTAAGGGTCCTCGTTTGGCTTTAGTATCAAATTCTGGAGGGCTTACAGATATTGCCCTAAAGTCTTTAAGAGAATACCGCCTAACCCTTCCCAACCCTTCTCAAGAATTAAGAACAGAACTTTCCGTGAAGATCTCAAACTGGCTCGAATCCCTTGATAATCCAATTAAATTATTAAGCGATAGTCCACCGTCAGTTTACAAAAACCTTTTAGAGAGCCTGCTAAGAAGCGGAGATTTTGATGCTATCATCATCCTTCTTTCTCCAACCCATAGACTTAAAGTTTTTGAACTGGCAATGAGTATAGTTTCTGCCTGGAAGGCTTCGCCAATCAAAAAGCCGATTTTTATCGTTCCTTTTGGGGCAAAAAAGGTGGAAGAAGCAAAAGCCTACCTTTTAGAACAAGGCTTGGTAGTCTTTGATACACCTGAGCAGGCTATTAAAACCTTTTATTATCTATATCAATACGAGCATAACATTGACCTCCTTTTTGAAACGCCCTCAAACATCCTTGAAGACTTTATACCTGATAAGGAGCGAGGTCAAAGGATCATTTTCCAAGCTTTAAAAAAGGGAAGGACATATCTTAACCTCTCCGAAGGCTTTGAGTTGTTAAAGGCATATGGGATCCCAGTCCCAAAGTACAGGATGGCAAGAAATGAAGAGGAGCTCTTAGCCGTTGCCGAAGAGTTAGGCTATCCGCTTTCTTTATGTTTGAACGAGACCCCATATCTAACCTATGGACCGCAAATGGTTGAAACAAAGCATCAAGGTATCTACACTGAAAAATCCCTCTTAAGAGAGGCAAGGGAGCTTTGGGATTATGCTGAAAAGGTAGGATTAGATAAAAGCCTTTTAATCTTCCCCTATACAGCCGAACAAACTTACGAACTTCTCCTTGGTACCAAGAAGGACCCTGTTTTCGGGGCTATTATCGTGGTTGGGATAGGCGGTAAAGAGGTTAAGCTTGGCTATGATCAAGCTATCGGTCTACCTCCTCTCAATCAAACGCTCGCTCGCAGGCTTTTAGAAGAAACCATCATCTATCATCATCTAAAGCTTGAGGGGTATCCGATAGAAGAGCTTGAAAGCTTAATGGTAAAGTTTAGCATGCTAATAGTTGATTTTCCGGAGATAGCTAATGTGGTGATAAATCCACTCCTTTTGACCAGGCAGGGCGTCCTTGTCCAATACTTAAAGGTTGACCTTGAAGAGGTTGCCATTTATGAAGATATAAAACCTCCCTCCCTATTTTGTCCATCTCATCTTTCTATCTGTCCTTATCCCTCCTACTTTTCCTTTCATGAAAGGCTAAAGGATGGCACAGAGGTTTTCATTCGTCCTGTAAAACCGGAGGATGAACCTTTGTTGAAGGAACTTTTTTACAAGCTATCAGAAAAGTCCACCGAACTTAGGTTTAACCAGCCAGGGAGAAAGATCACTCGCGAAGAGTTGATAAGGTTTTGCCATATCGACTATGACCAGGAGATGACGCTTATAGCCTTGGTCAAAAATTCTAACGGGAAGTCCGAAATCATCGGAGCTGGCCACCTAATCAAATCCTATGAAGACACTGCCGAGCTTGCCTTTGAAGTAAGGGATGACTATCAGGGCAAAGGATTGGGGAAGCTCTTAATGCAAAAGCTTTTACAATGGGCAACCCTTTGCGGCTATAAAACCCTTTGGATGGAAATCAGGAAGGATAACCTTGCCATGCTTCGTTTAGCCAAAGCTTTTGGGTTTGAGGTTTCAAGCTCTGAAGAGGACATGGTCTATGTCCAGAAAAACCTCTCCGAGGAGTTGCCTCAACTCCTTGCGTGAATTATTTTTTAATTAATCCTTCATTTTACAGGGTCAAAAGGGTTCTAAAGGGATCTTTTGAATAACTAACATGGTTTAAACTAACTTAGAAGGGGGTGCTTATGAAGGTAATAGGTATATTAGGCTCGCCGCACAAGAACGGGGGAACGGCGCAACTTTTAATTTCAGCGCTTAAGGCTGCAGAAAGAGAGGGCGCAAAGACTGAACTTTTAAGTCTGTATGATGGTGAAATAAAACCCTGCGTTGGGTGTGTGCAAGATGAAGAGCCAACCTGTAAATTTCCGTGTATTTTCGATGATTATGGGAAGGTCATTTTAGAAAAAATTTATGAGGCAGAAGGGATCGTTTTTGCTACTCCTGTCTATTGGTTTGCCCCATCAGGACCAATGAAAAACCTTATAGACAGGATGACCGCTCTTGAAAACATGGTAGTCTTTGGGGAGCCAAGCTATCTTGAAGGCAAGGTGGTAGGAGCTATCGCTGTTGGAGCAGACGACGGAGGTGCTTTTGCCACTGGATATCTGATTACCGCCCTTACTTCTATGGGAGCAATCATCCCACCCTGGGGGATTGCCTATTCCCACAAAGGTGACCAAGCTATATTTGACGATAAAGCCCTGATGGATGCTATAAACGTAGGTCTTCTCATCGCAAGGATGGTGAAAAGATTAAAAGGCGAAGCGGTTGATTTAACCTTTCAATACGACCCAAAGCTTCGGGATGCCATAAGGAAAGAAGTAATTTCTGAGCTTGGGTTGATGAAAGATAATCGCAAGTTTTATACCAAGAAGATGTTAATGCTTGACAAATCATAAAAAATTTTTTATTATGAATTTGTTAGGTTGATAATCGGGACGTAGCGCAGCCTGGGAGCGCACCCGCTTGGGGTGTGGGGGGTCGGCGGTTCAAATCCGCCCGTCCCGATTTTTTTATGTTTGCAGTATAATGACCAAAATTCAAAATAACCGGGCACCTTGCCTGGGGGAGGTGAGCTATGAGGGTAGCGGATACTGTTTGCGCCATGGAAAGGTTCGAACTAATTCCTACCCAGCAAGGTGCTTTAAAACGATGCATCTGGGGCTTTCATTTAGTGGTAGAATTTTGGAACTCACCCTTCGACGAGATCGCTGAAGCAGAAAGGGTCAAATCTGCCCTTATCTTCGCCTTAACAAACAACAATTCAGAAAATGGAAACATAAGAGCCGTTAGTTATCAATTTAAGCCCTTCGGAGTTTCGGCGCAGGTTAACGACGGAAAATCCCATATCTACATTCACACTTGGCCTGAGAATGGTTATTCCGCTATAGATATCCTTGCTGAAGACCGTGGGAGGGCTTACGAGATATTATCTCGCCTTCAAATAGCCTTAAAACCAGAAAAGGTCTGCGTTGCCGAGGTCCAAAGAGGAATTACTAACAGCGACTGGGGGGAAACTTGACTGGATACTTCTTCTGGCGGGAAAAGATCCATCAAGATTTCGGGCACGCCTACAAAGTTGAATTAGTATTTGAAGAGCATAACCTCCAAAAGGTACAAATATTTAAAAATCAAACCTGGGGCTACTTTTTTGTCTTAGACGGGATAGTTCAGTTTACAGAAAGGGACGAATACATCTATCACGAGGTCATTACTTATCTTCCCGCAAGCCTTCTTAAAAAGGCTCCTGAGACTGTGTTAATCATTGGAGGGGGAGACGGAGGGGTTTTAAGAGAAATCCAAAAGATACCTGGCATAAAAAAGATCCTTCAATTTGAAATTGACCGAATTGTGTTTGACCTATGCAGGAAGTACTTTTTTAGGCTTATGGGGGACTACTCTGACCCTCGGGTTGAGCTCAATTTTGTTGATGGTCTTCAGGGCTTGAAAGAAAGCGATACCGACGCCTTTGACCTTATCATCGTTGACTGCACTGACCCAGTAGGGCCGGCTAAAAGCCTCTACTCCTTAGAATTTTATCAAGAGATACATCGGGCGTTGAAACCTGATGGGGTCTTCATTCAACAGGCAAGCCTTCCTGCCTACTTCCCCCATGTTCTAAAGCTTGCCTTACAAGCATCTTCAGTGTTCCCATGGTTTGATATCGCCCGAGTTTATGTTCCCTGCTATGGCGAAGAATTAGCTTTTATCTTAGGAGCCAAAGAGAAGAAAGACCCAACCAACCCTTTGCAAGTTTACTATGGTAAATACTATCATCCTGGTTTGAATAAAGCCCTTTTTACTCTTCCTCAAACCTGGCTGAATCTTGTTGAAAGGCGGGATTCTGAACTAAATAAAGGAACCGTCTTGTGAAAATTACTGGAGGATTTTTAAAGGGAAGAAATATTTACTGTCCGCCTTCTTCAGCCCTTGAGATACGACCTCTAAGAACAAGGATTAGGAAAGCTCTTTTTGACATCTTGGGGGATGACCTCTCGGGGTTGAGGGTGCTTGACCTCTTTGCTGGCACAGGTGCCATTGGGATCGAAGCCCTATCAAGAGGAGCTGAATTTGTCCTCTTTGCCGATGCAAGCAAAAAAAGTATAGAACTAATAAAGAAAAACCTCGAACGCTTTAACCTTTTAGATAAAGCTATGATCCTTCAAATTACTCTCCCTCAAGGACTAAAAAAAATAAAAGAAAGAACTCTTCGTCTAGGGAAAGGGGAAGAGTCAGAGAAGGAGACCTTTCAGTACGACCTTGTTTTTATTACTCCCCCATACAGAAAAGGCTTAAGCTTAAAGACCTTGGAAAATCTGCCTACAGAAATTCTAAAACCAAGAGCCCTGATCGTGGTTGAGGAAGAAAGCGGAGTTGAACTCCCGCAAGAAGTGGCTCAGTTTGAGCTTGAAGATAAAAGAGTTTACGGAGAGACTACTTTATATTTCTACAGGATAAAGGCTTAAAAACATAGCTCCCTCGAGAAGGGACCCTTAATTTCCGTAGTAAAGTAGCGAAACCTTGCCTGAACTCTCACACACTCCTTTTGTATTCCTTCTTTGGTAAAAGTATACTCCGTTTTGTTCTTTAAGTCTATGTAAAAGCTTTTTCCGTCTCTAATCCTCTCAAGAGTAAACTCTAAAGGGAGCTCAAGGGGTAAATCCTTTATGTCCTCATAAACCGGCTTAAACCGTAGAAGATAGTATGATGGATGTAGCTCTATAACCTCTAAATTTATAGGAGCCTTTGGAGGATAGCGAAAGTATATCCGAACCTCCTCGCTAAAGGGACTTTCAACCAAAAAATCCTTTTTTGCCTTAACACGGTAAAGGTAGAGCCTTCTTGGTGCCACCTTTTCGTCTGTATAGATAAAAAGAGTTGCCGCCGAATGTAGCCTTGGTTTAAGCTTTATCTCTGTTCGCTTCTCTTTTTTCTTTGGGTCATCAAGGAAAACCTCTCTTTTTTCGATGATCAAGGCTTTAATTGAGGTAAGATAGCTTCCACTGCTTGTTTGGGAAGGAAGGTCAATGAGTAGTTTTATAGCTTGACCTTCAACCTCGGCGCTGAGACCCGGAACTTGAGGGATACTCTTTTCTATGGGTAAAGGAGGCGCTTTCCTACCACAGGAAACCAAAAGAAAGAAGGCTAAAAAAAATCCTAATATTTTGAAAAGAGGTGTCATTTTTTTCATAAAAACTTAATCTTTGCTATCCTTGCAGAATGGCAAAGGAAGTTTACCGCAACGGGTAAGCTTGCAATATGAGTATGAGCAACCTCTACATGAACAGCCAAAGCTGTGGTTTTTCCCCCAAAACCCAAGGGACCGATGCCAAGCCTATTTATTTCCGAGAGCAACTCCTCCTCAAGGGCTTTTACTTTTTGGTCTGGGTTTGGGGTTCCAAGCTCTCGGAAAAGAGCCTTTTTCGCAAGGAAAGCGCAATGTTCAAAGCTTCCACCAATCCCCACTCCCACGATAAGAGGAGGACAGGGGTTCGGACCAGCAAGCTTAACCGTCTCAAGGACAAAACTTTTTATCCCCTCTAAGCCATCAGCAGGCTTGAGCATGGCAAGCCGGCTCATGTTTTCGCTTCCACATCCCTTAGGCATAATCCAAATCTCAAAAAGTTCATCTCCCGGAACTATTTCATAATGTATGACAGCTGGGGTATTTGTGCCAGTGTTTTCCCTGGTCAAGGGATGGGCTACAGAAGCTCGAAGGTAGCCTTCTTTTACGGCCTCGGAAATTCCAGCATTTATTGCCTTTTCAAGCCCGGTTGGGATGGTCAAACCCTCCGAGATCCGCACAAGAATAACAGGTATCCCTGTGTCTTGGCAAAGGGGTAGGCTCTCTCTTTCTGCTATTTCAGCGTTTTGCAACAAGATGTCAAAGACCTTTTGGGCTAAGCTCCCCTCTACCTCCTTGTTTCTTGCTTGTTTGAAAAGTTCTTTTACCGAATTTGGTAGTTTAATGCAGGAAGATATGTAGGCTTTCTTTACCTCTTCTTTGAGCTTATCAAGGCTAATCATTAAGTTATCAACCTTTCAGGATGGTCTTGTAAAAATCGCTCAACTTCCTCAAAGAAAGCCTTAAGGAGGTCCTCTTCCTTAACTTTTTTGATGATTTTACCCTCTCTAAAGATAATACCAACCCCCTTTCCTCCCGCTATCCCAAGGTCGGCTAATCGGGCTTCACCTGGGCCATTGACTACACAGCCCATCACGGCAAGCTTAAGATTGGCCTTAATATTCCTTGCCCATTCAACAACCTTCTGGTAAAGAGACATAAGGTCTATTTCACACCTTCCGCAGGTTGGACAGGCGATAACTTCAGGATATAAAGTTCGAAGTCCAAGGTTCCTTAATATCTCATAGGCAACATAGACCTCCTCCACCGGGTCAGCGGTCAAAGATACCCTTATGGTATCCCCTATCCCTTTAAGGAAAAGATAACCCAAGGCTAAAGTATTTTTCACCGTCCCAGGGATTAGCCCCCCAGCCTCGGTCACACCTACATGAAGCGGAAAATCCGACCTTTTGGCAAACATCTCATAAGCTTTAACTGTATGCCACCAGTTGGAAGATTTAAGAGAAACTTTAAGGTTATAGTAGTCGTGTTTTTCCACGATGTATTCTACCCATCTTACAGCGCTCTCAACCATGGCAGAAGGGCTTGGATATTTGAAGTGTTTTAAGATTTCAGGCTCTAAACTTCCGGCGTTTACTCCAATCCTAACGCAGACCCCACGCTCTTTACAAGCCCGAATTAGGTCGTCAAACTTCGACCTATCTTTAAAGGTGCCGGGATTTATCCTTAGCCCTTGCACACCCTGCTCAAGGGCTTTAAGACCGAGGGCTCCAGCAAAGTGAAGGTCTGCTATCACCGGGATGGGGCTTTCTTTAACAATTTCCTTAAGGGCTAATACGGACTTTTCATCAGGAATGGCAACCCTCACCAATTCACAACCTGCTTGATAGAGGCGCTCTATCTGAGAAAGAGTTTCCTTTATCTGCCAAGTAGGTGTGCTGGTCATGCTTTGAACACGGATGGGGTTTTCCCCTCCGATGGCTACTTTCCCGACATAAACAACCCGGGTTTTTTTTCTTCTGACCTTTGGATAATAGGCAACTAATCTTCTCATGTTTCCCATTTTACTTTAAAATTAAGCTTATGCCTACATTTCTATACTTTGCTAAAAAGGGCTTAGATATCCCCTCTGAGCTAAGCAATGCCTTATCCAAGGCTAAGATAAGGCTCATCTCCGAAAATGACCTTGAAAAGGAGGTAGAAACACCCTCTGCCATTTTAGTCCTTGGTGGTGATGGGACTTTGCTGCGGGCTGCTCCTTATGCCTACAAGCTTGACCTTCCTATCCTCGGAGTAAATCTTGGTAAGTTTGGCTTCTTAACCAAACTCACCCTAAGCTCGGCAATCGAAATTCTAAAAAATTGGGAAAAGACTAAGCTTTATTTTGATGAGAGAGAGGTGCTTTATATTTCCTATCAAGGTAAAAGCTTCGTTGCCTTGAATGAAGGGGCAATACTTAAGGGTCCAGCTGGGAGGACCATAAAGTTAGTCGTAAGCATAGAGAAGGAGGGCATAGAAGAGGGGTGGTTTGAGGTCCTTGGGGACGGTTTACTCGTTGCTACACCCACAGGGTCAACAGCCTACAACCTCTCCGCAGGAGGACCGATAATACATCCCCAATCGCACGTCTTTGTGATAACCCCCATCTGTTCCTTTAAAATTCAGATAAAACCGGTAGTTATTCCCATGGATTTTAAGGTAAGGGTTGAGCTTCCTTCAGCTGAGGATGAGGTGCATCTTCTGATAGATGGACATACCAATATCCTTCTAAGTTCTGGGGCAAGAGTTGAGTTTAAAAAAGGAGAAAAAAGAATAAAACTTGTAAGGGACCCGAGGAGAGGGTTTTTCCTCGCCCTCAGGGAAAAGTTTGGTTGGTAAGGGCTTATTACTTAAGCTTCTTCCTCTTCTTTCTTGAAGAATCTCTCAGCAAGCTCTTCCTTCTTTTCTTTGATGGTTTCCTTAGCCTTCTCAAGGGTTTCAGAAAGTTGAGCTTTCTTTTCGGTAAGCAATTCCTTTGCCTTTGAGCTAATTTCACTAATCTTTCCTTCAGCGGTTCCCTTTATGGATTCTACTTTCTCTCTAATAACACCTACTTCTTCTTTAATCTTGCTCACCTTTTCTTCTGCCTCCTCTTTAAGCCTTCTTCTTACCTCCTCACCGCTTGCCGGTGCAAAAAGAAGAGCAACCACACCCCCAACGATAAACCCCACCAAAAAAGCTGCTAAAATAGACCCCTTGTTTCCTGCCATCTTTATCACCTCCTTTTAAGTTTTCTTTTTAAGTTTTCTTAAGACCAAGAATCTTTTTTAGCCCAGAAAACAGTTCAATTAAGCCAGCCATCAAAGCTGACGCTTCAACATACACCGTCTTAATGCTTTTGTTAAGGTCTGAAAGTATCAAGCTCCCAGTTTCTGCTGTTTCCTTTACATTCTTAATTAAAGGATGAATAGCCTTGTTCAGCTCGTCTATGTTAGTCTTGAATTCGCTTGAAACCTTTTTTAGGTCAGAGAGAATTGCTCGAGAATCCTCAAGGGTAAAATGCACATCATCCTTCAAAACTTCTATCTGCCCCTTAAGAAAAACCTCGAATTCCTTTAAGGACTCTCCTACTTCAGCAATAATCTTTGGAAGAATTTTTAAATCTTCAACTAAAGAGTTTAGATTTTTAATAGATGCATTTGCGGTTTCTAAAGTTTCGTTAGCCCTCTCAGAGGTGGTTTTGAGGTTCATGATAACACTTGGTAAAAGCTCAAGGTTTTGATTCAGCTTTCTTAAGGTTTTGATGATGTTTATAACTAACCATAAGAAGATGATTAAAAAAATAGCTATAGAAACAATAGCAATGAGCAAGGTTGAGTCAAACTCCATGTCTCACCTCCATCCTTTAAGACTTAACCAAATAAGGATGCTTTCAAAAAAACTCCCTGCTTATTTCAAATTAAAAAAACCTTGTGTGTATAATATAAGGCTTAAGCTTAATTTTTCTACCCTATCTATACCATTTAATCAGTTCGGGATAACTCCTTCTTATGAGATCGTTTGCTGGCACAAGGCGAATAGCTATCTTTCGCAATCCATGTCCAACTATGAAATATTTTAAAAAGTATTTGGCTATGCTTCCTTCCATTCCAAGGAATTCAAAGGGAAAAACGTTAAATTCAAGCTCTCTATTTTCATCTGAAGAAGTAGACACTTCTTCCTCAAAGCCTCTTATACAGACAAGCTCAACCGTTATAAGTTCAGGAGGTATATTCGCCAAGTCCACCTCAGCAGTGAACTCTACGGTTGTTTCTTCAAACAATTCCTCGCTTACGATGTTATCATAAACTCTAACGAAGTTAACCTTAGCCCAGTTTTCTTTAAGAAGTCTTGCCTTTTTAGCTAATTCCTTTAGATAGAAAAATTCATTTTTAGATAAAACTTGAAGGTTGTTTAGGGAAGGAACATAGAATTTTTGCAAATACTCAAGAAGGACACGGTTTATGCTAAAATGTTTGCAGGCTGTGTATATAGCGTATTTCATGCGTTTTATCCATTCCCTCGGGAGTCCCTCTTCATCTCGATGGTAAAAGAGGTCTCTGATTTCTCCCTCGATCAGAGAATAAAGCTGGTTTGCTTCGTAGTAGTTGTAAGGAGGGAGCCCTTCCTTGGGCTGAATAGCCCAGCCATTTTTCCCGTTATAACCTTCAACCCACCATCCATCTAACACGCTAAGATGTAAAACGCCGTTTAAACAGGCTTTCATGCCAGAGGTCCCGCTTGCCTCCATTGGTCTGTAGGGAGTGTTTAGCCAGACATCTGAACCCCAAACCAAATATCTCGCAATATGAAGGTCATAGTTCTCGATGAAGAAGAGCCTGTCATAAAGCTTGTTAGCATCTCTGAATTGAATGATCTCTTGGATCATCTTCTTTCCTTCAATATCCTTCGGATGAGCTTTTCCAGCCATGGCTAAAATGATGGGTCTATCTGGATCTTTAAGAAGGTTTAGCAACCTTTCCTTGTCAAAGAGTATAAGGGTGTTTCTCTTGTATCCGGTGATCCTCCTTGCACAGCCGATGATCATAGGGAACCGTTTAACCGGGCTATATTCTCCTCCACGAAGTGGCTCCTTTTTAGCTACTTCCTCTTCAAGGATTTTGTTAAGAAGGTTTACTAATTTTTGTTTATTCTTTTTATGGGCATCCCAGAGGTCTTCATCTGGGATGTTAAAGATTTCCTCCCAATCTTTATCGTCTGGACCTAAGTATTTAAACTCCTCCCCCAAATGGTCTCTCAAAACTTCATAGATAGGCTCGCTAAGCCATCTCCAATGAACACCGTTTGTCACATAATCGATGGGGACTTCGTCAAGCAAATAATCTTGAAAAAGAGGGGACCACATCTTCTTCGTGGTCTTTTGATGAAGCTTTGAGACTGCATTGACATAGTTGGCATGCTTGATGGCAAACACGGGAAGCCAAAAGTACTTAGTATCCCCAAAGATGCATCCACACCCTATGAATTCTTCAACATTAAGCCCAAGCGATGTCACTTCAGGCTCTAAATATTTCTTGACCAACTCTACATCGAAATGCTCGTTCCCAGCAATAACTGGAGTATGAGTTGTAAAGACCGTGGTTTCCTTAATAAGCAATCTCGCTTCATCAAGCGTTAAGCCTTCTGCTAAAAGGTCCTTTAGTCTTGAAAGAATAACAAAGGCAGAATGCCCCTCGTTCAAATGATATATCTTTGGCTTATACCCCATCTGCTTTAAGGCTAAATAACCACCCATGCCTAAGAGAATTTCTTGCTTTATCCTCGTTTCCGGTTCAGCTGGATAAAGTCTATTTAGCAAGCCCCTCACTTCGGGAGGATTTTCCATGATGTCGGTGTCAAGTAGTAAGCACACAGTCTTTCCAATTTCTACTTTCCAGACCCTAGCCTTAAAATGCCAGCCATTATGAAGGTGCAAATCTATAATAAGGGGTAAGCCCCCCTCGGTTCGAACCTCACGAATAATGTTTAAAAACTTGTCCAAACGTTCATCCTCTTCATTCTGCATCCCTGAAGCATCAAGAACTTGCTTAAAATACCCTTTGTTGTATAGAAGCCCAACTCCTACGATGGGTAGGTCAAGGTCTGAGGCCCCCATCAAGATATCACCTGCCAACACCCCAAGCCCTCCGGCATAGATGGGCAAGGCTTCGTGAATGGCAAATTCCATACAAAAATAAGCAATCGTATCATCCTTTGATATTCCATGTTCAGTGATCAACGGATGCCTTTTAGATTTATACTCCTCAAACCTTTCCCAGATGTCTTGAAGCTGAAGCAGAAACCGCTTGTCTTCAATTAACTCTCGTATCTTTTCTTTGGGTAGATGATGAATAAACTTTATAGGGTTGTGCTTTACCTTCCTAAATAGGTCAGCATCTATCTGATAGAAAAGGTTTAAAGCATCAAAATCCCAAGTAAACCAAAGATTGTAAGAGATGGTAACAAGCTTCTCTATGGGTTCAGGAAACTTTGGAAAGACAAAGAACTTTTTAAATTCCATCTAACTCCTCCAGTTTAATCTTCAAGCTGTTCCTCGAGGTCAGCAATTATATTTAAAAAATATCTATAAGCAACCTCAGGCGAAGGATAGGGAGAAAAATACTTGTGCACATCCCCATCCTGAAAGTATTTTATGCACATGTAATAAAAATGGTCAGAGGTGGTAAGTTTTCTTATCGTTGGAACTAAGTCCCATCTACCCTTCTCTTTAGCTAAACGGAGGAGTTCAAAAATGCTCTTCATGGCGTTCCATTGCAAAGGGTTTGAGAGCCAGGCTGAAAGGTCCCGCTCCGTGTCAGCCCAAGAGGTTGGAGTAGGAACAGATAGGGTCTTAGGAGTAAAGTTTAAGGTCTTCAAAGCTTCAGAGGGAAAGAGAAAATCTATCATAGGCTCTTTAAGGAGCTCCCTTATCAAATGTCGCATGAATTCAAATATCCCGCTTTCTGCCCACTGATGCTCCCCAAAGGTCTCATAATCCATAAAGAGACCAAGATAAAGGTTCCTTCCATGACCCTCAGCAAGAGTCAGGTCCTTTACCCATCGGACATATTTTGGAACTGTTAAAGGCCACTCTGGCCAGGACCGGTCTGAAAACCTAAAAGCAATATCATCTGAAAGCTTGTAGTGCTTCAAAAGAAGAAGATGGGCATGGTTTGCTGACCAACGAGGATAAAGAGGGGATTCCCCCATCAAGATCCTGTCGGCCCCCTCAATAAGAATAGCCTGAAGGCTTGGAAAATTGATAAGAACATCGCTTAGCTTATCAAAATAGATAAGCTCGGTGTTGCGAAAAACCGTTGGCTCATGTCCAAACTCACGCTTCATTAGTTTTATGTGCTCATCAACCTGTTCCACAAACTCCTCAAGGTCAAAGATGCTTGCCAAAGAATGATAATAAGTCTCGGAAAGTAGCTCAACCCCACCCGTCTGCCAAAGCTCAACAAAGCTTTGGTAAACATCAGGTCTGTAAAGCTTTGCCTGCTCAATAAAAGTCCCAGTCAAACTAAAAGAAATCTTAAACCGCCCCTCGCTCTCTAAGATCAGTTCTTTAAAAAGATTGTTAGCTGGTAGGTAGCATCTATCCGACACTTTGTTAAAAACTGCCCTGTTTAGGTCTTCATCAAAGTAGCTTTTTCCTGTTCCGATATCAAAAAAACTATAAGGGGCAATCCGAAAAGGCTGATGAACTTGAAAATAAAAGATGATATAGACTTTCATAGAAGAAGTTCCCGATAAACCTCTAAAACCTCTCTTGCCCTATCTTCCCACCTAAAGGTTTGGACTTCCCTTCTTGCCTCCTCTTGCTTTGCCTTTAAAAACTCAGGGTTGTTGATAAGTTCAAGGACAATATCGACCATTTTATCAACATCCCAGTAATCAACCACATAAGCGCTTTTAACTATCTCTGAAGCTCCGGATTGTTTGGAGAGGATTAAGGCGCAGCCAAAATGCATGGCTTCAAGGGCAACTATACCAAATGGTTCAGAGGGTGAGGGCATGATAACAATGTCTGCAAGGCTTAGCGCCCTTTCAACCTCTGCCCTCTTTAGAAAGCCGGTAAACATAATATGAGCCCCATAACCGAGCGAGCTTGCCCAGAGCATAAGCTCCCTTTCCATCTCCCCTGCCCCGGCAACCAAAAACCTAACCTTTTTTGTTCGCTCAAGAACCTTTTTGGCAAGCTCTAAAAAGATGGTAGGTCCCTTCTGAGGGGTAAGCCTTCCAAGAAACAACACAACCGGTTCTTTGAATTTTTTTATCTTCTGCGGAGACTGAGTTTCAGCATAATAGGCATTGTAAACGACGCGAACCTTTTCCTCGGACACAAAGTAATGTTCTTTGATGATGTTTGCCGTATAACGCGAAACAGCGATTACCCTATCTGCATAGTTTAAGCCTAAATACTCTATTTCATGAATGATAGGATGTCCAAAACCAAGAGCTCTATCAAACTCTGTGGCATGGATATGGCTAACAAGGGGCTTGTTGAAATACTTTTTTAGCATAAGCCCAGCAGGATAGGTAAGCCAATCATGAGCATGAACAAGGTCAAAGCCTAATCTTTGCGCAATTCTTAAAACTTTTTCAGTGTAGAGAGAAACCTTAGAGATCATGTGGTTTCCTTGGGAAAGAATGTCTTTTAAACGGCTAATAACCTCATCAGGGACTTGAAGCTTAGGCTTCCCAGAAGGAACACCCAAGCTCTTGCTAACCTCAACGATGAAATCTTTGAGGCTTGCGTAAGCTCCCTCTTCAGGAAGTTCGTAGATAACCTCAAAAAATTCAAGGGACTTTTTTTGACCTTTGGCTTCTTCGCCGTATTCGCTTTTGACCCGTGGATGGTCTGCCTCATCTGGACTTTTAATTTCAAAATATACATCCTCCTTAACAGGAAGGATAAAATCTACAGTGACCCCAAGGCTAGAGAGCCCCCTAAACAATCCATAGCAAGCCATTCCGAGCCCGCCTACGATAAAGGGCGGATACTCCCAAGTGAGCATCAAAACCCGCATTAAGCCCCCTTTAAGAAAAAATTTCTCTTGCTAATAGATACACCGCAGCGGTTGACCAGAACTGGGCTGGTGCCCCCTTAGGATAATAAGGCTGGTCTCCATCGTAAAGCTCAGGTATGCTTGCAAGCTTTCCCGTCTTCAAAAGTTGTATAAAAGGAGATATGAGCTTTTTTACCTCGGCAAGGTATTCTTCTCTCGGCAAGACCTTTTTCAAAAGAAGGGCATAAGGATAGATAAGCCAAACCCAGACCGTTCCATTGTGATAAGCAAGGTCTCTTTGATACTGCGAACCAAAGTACTTCCTCTTAAAATGGGGATGCCTCGGGGATAAAGACCTTAACCCATAAGGAGTAAGAAGCTCTCTTCGGACAATTTCAACGGCCTTCAAAAGCTCATCCCTTTCAAAGGGCACATAGGGAAGGCTTAAAGCAATAACAAAGTTTGGTCGAACCTCATAGATAGGCTCTCCCTTATAAAGCGTATCCGCAAATAACTCACCATTGTAGTATCTTCTTAAACTTTGGGGAATCTTTTCAACCAAACTGGGTATTCCAAGCTCTTCCACTTTCTTCTGCGGTAATCTATCTTTGGCAAGCATTAGAAGATTATACCAAAGGAATTCAATTTCTATCGGGTTTTCATACCTAGGAGTTATGGGTCTACCATCGAGCATAACATCCATCCAAGTAAAGGCCCTCCCAGAGCTCTCAGGAAGACATATAAGCCCATTTTCAGGGTCCACGAAAAAGGGATGGTCAGCACCCCGGAGATAACCTCTGATTACCTCTTCAGCTAAAGAAACTAGCTTTGTTCGTTTTTCTTGGGTAAGACTTTCACCGAACTTATCAAGATACTCAAATATCCTTATCCCAAACCAGAGGCTTGCATCAACAGAATTGTAATTGACAGGAGCTAAATCTCCAATCAGATTGGGTATCAAGCCCCCTTGCATGTATTTTCCGTAGGTTTCAAATATTTGATAGCATACTTCGAGAGCGTTAACATCATAAAACAGGGCTGGAAGTCCTATGAAGGTATCCCTACCCCAAGCATAAAACCAAGGAAAGCCAGCGCAAATATTACCCTTAAGAAGAAAAGCCTTAACCATATGATTAAGAAGAGAAAGTATATCCTTATCTTCAAAATAGGGCTTTGTAAGACCTATTTTAGGTCTTCCTTCATAACGAGTAATAATCTCCTCTAAGGTCCCCTGTAGGTCCTTTAGGGGTTCATCAGAAAAGAGGAGATTTAATTTCTCTCCGGGATTTAACTCAACCTCAATCTTAAAGGGTGAGAAATGGTCCTCAAAGGCAGGATAGCCTCGCATTTCTTCTAGGGGGTAGTAAACGCCATAGTAAAAGATAGGGTCCTTCGTAAAACCATCTTTGTTTGAGTAGCAGAACAGGGCAAGGTTGTCTTTGGCGATGAAGGCAAAGTTAGAGGAGATTTCCTCCTCAAACCAATCCCAAGAGTTTGCAAAGTTTAAATGATGATGGTCCCTAAAGGTGAGCCTTGGTCTGAGAAGAAGCTTATAAGGATAAGAGCTGATGTTTTCATAAGTTAGAAGAAAAATGTTTTTTTCCTCGTGAAAACGAAGGCTTTTCTTAATAAAAACCCCGTTCTCTGTCTTTGGGCAGTAAAAATAAAAAACTGGATAGGGAAGATAAAAGTATTCTTTAATGTACTGATAGCCTTGTGGATAGACTACATCCCTATAAAAGTTTGTGTCAAGCTGATAGGTTAAGCCTGAAGGAAAAGTAACAACTTCCTCAAGAGATGCCAAGAGATGGTATCTTTTGCCGTTATCATCCCCTGCGATAAGCAAGCCATGATATTTTCTAACATTAGCCAGAAAAGCCGTCCCAAAGGCATAGCCTCCTTTGCGGTTCGTAAGGAGCCATTCATAGGGGGTAAACCGCTGATAAAGATAGCTTAGCATGCTACTTTTATTATAGTTTTCTTATAAACCTTGACAAGGTGCTTTGTAATCTAATCCTAAATAGTAAATCAAAAATTGCCGAACAAGTCTTAACAACTTAGAAGAAGGAGATGAAAGCTCAAATACTTCCTTTGGGTCCTTTAAAAGAAGATAATTCTTTAGGCATTCAACCTCAGCAGAAGAAAGGGGAACTGTTCGGTCGTCTCGGCAGTTAAGACATAAAATACCCCCTTGCTCTACAGAAAAGTAAAAAATTCTCTTAGGTCTGTTCCCGCACTTTACGCATTCATCGACCATAGGAGCATAGCCAAGATGCTTAAGTATTTTTAATTCAAGAAGAAAGAGTAGTTTTTCGGAAATAGGATTAGCGTCAGCCGCTTTTATAAAAGAGACCCAAAAGCTAAATATACCTTCCTCAAGTAGTCCCTTCCCAAGATAATTTAAAAGCTCAGCTAAACAGCTAAAGAATTCAAACTTTTGCCGCTCAAACCAAGGACTTTTTACCTGATAGATGAGGTCCGCAGAATCAATGATGGGAAAGATAGTCCTTGAACTTTTTCTTAAGTTAACCCTTAAGATGTTTAGCTCAGAGAAGAGGTTTAAAAAGCGCCTTTTGCTTTTTCTTCCGCCTTTAGCTACCGCTATGACCCTACCAACAGGTGTCAAAAACTCAACCTTTAAGTCTATTTCAGAGACAGGCTCAACGGAAAGGACTATACCAGGATAGCTTTTAAGCTTCAAAGTAGCAACTTAAACACTTAAAGATAAATCTTCACAAACTTTGTCTCTTTTAGTTCCTTTATCCAGCGTTCAAGATATTCTTTAGCCCTTTGATTGAAAAGCTCCTCATAAAGGCTATCGCGCATCTCTTCAAACTTCGGTGGTTCACCAGCAAGCTTTTTCACAAGTTTAACAATATGGTAAACATTCCCCCTCTTGAGAGGAGGTGTATAGCTACCTGGGTTCATATCTTTTAAAAGGGAAAGAAGCTCCTTGTCTAACTCTTCTTCCTTGAAGGTTTCCTTAACATAAGAAATCTTCTCTGGATAGCTGGAGGCAATTTCCCTCAGTCTCTCACCCCTTTTTAACAAGTCTTCAACCTCGGAAAGCAATCCTTCATCCCTAATGATCAAAACTTCAAGCTCATACCTGGGAGATGGGTCAAAGTTTTTAATCCTTTCCTGATAAAGCTTCTTTAATTCCTCTTCAGGGATAGCAATCTTTGAGCCAACCATGACTTGCACAAACTTAATCTTTGTAAGTTGTTCTCTAAGGTTCTTCTTGTACTCCTCTATAGTTTTACCCTCTTTAGCAAGCTCCTCTTTAAGCCTTTCTTCTCCCCCAAAGCGCTTAACTTCTGCCTCGTAAAAACGATTAAATTCCTCGTCCGAAACGGTAATTTTATGCTTTTTAGCCTCAAGTCCAATAACTGTATCCTCAATCCATCTCTCAACGACCTCTTTTCTTATCTGAGTTTTAAGCCTTTCCTTTTCTTCTAAAGATAAGTTTTGGGTTAGGAACTGCTGATAAAGAGGTTGAGCAAGGTTTTCAAGCTCATACAGGGTTAAAACCTCGCTCCCAACCACGGCAACGATCTTATTTACCACCTCAGCCTTAGGAGTTTTAGCCCAAAAAAATAACCAAAAAAGCAAGGCTAAAAGTAGCAGTCTTACCCTCATGCCTTACTCAAGAGAAAGGGTTGTGTAAAACCTCCCCCGAGAAGTCCTTATTCCTAAAAGGACCTTTTTCTTCTCTAAGGATGGTTTGAGAGCCTCATAAAAATCAGCCAGATTATTTACCCTTTTCTTGTTTACCTCATCGATGACCATCCCAGGGGTTAAGCCCGCGTAGTCAGCTGGGCTTTCAGGATAAACCTCAACTATTAGCACACCCTTTACGCTCTCCGGAACCCCAAACCTTCTCCTTAGGTCTGGGCTTAAGTTGGCAACGTTTAGCCCAAGCTCCTCTAAAAAGGTTTGAAGTTCCTGAATTTCAGCCCTGCTTGTGAGCATACCCTTTTTGGGCGCCTCAATCTGAACCTTAACAAGCTTTTTCTCAGAACCTCTCAAGATTTCAAGCTCTACCGTTGTTCCGGGTTTAGTCTGAAGCACTAAGCTTCTAAGCTCTGAGGCATTTTTAACAGGCTTTCCGTTGAAGGAAAGGATAACATCGTTCTCCCTAAGACCTGCCTTCTTCGCTGGGGAATCTTCAACCACTTCGGTGATGAGCACTCCCTCTGTGGCTTTAATTCCCAATTCTTTTGCAAGCTCTGGAGTCAAGTCTTGGATGACTACACCCAGCCAACCTCTTTCTACCTTGCCCTTGGTCTTTAACTGTTCCACCACATTTTTTACCAAGTTTATAGGAATAGCAAAGCCAATTCCCATATAACCGCCAGAACGGGTGAAAATAGCTGTATTTACGCCGATTACCTCTCCCTTAAGGTTCAAAAGGGGACCACCTGAGTTCCCTGGATTTATGGCAGCATCTGTCTGGATAAAATCTTCTACATCCGTAATCCCAATGCCTGACCTACCCTTGGCGCTAACCACCCCAACAGTTACGGTGTGCGTAAGCCCGAAGGGGTTGCCGATGGCGATCACCCATTCACCAACCCGCAAAAGGTTAGAATCGCCTAAAGGGAGGACGGGAAGGTTCCCACCGGGTATCTTAAGAAGGGCGATATCTGAAAAAGGGTCTTTACCTACCACCTCAGCCTTAAAGGTCCTACCGTCGGCAAGCTTTACGGTTATCTTCTGAGCTCCTTCGATCACATGATTGTTGGTGATGATGTAGCCTTCCTTGGAGATGATAAAACCAGACCCTGCACCCCTTTCACGGTACTTTGGCGGGGAAAAGAAACGCCTAAAAAACTCATCACCAAAGAAATCAAAAGGAGCTTGCCCTCGAGATACCACCCTTTCCGTCTCGATGTATACAACTGCTGGAGAGGACCTTTCTGCAATCTCGGAGAAGGCTTGGGAGATCTTTTGAGCCAACTGGAGGGCTTCGCTGCTTGCCCGCTTACCATCCTCAGCGATAAGATTTGGAAGGCTTAAAGGGTGAATCTTTTCCCATACTTCCCGAGCAAAAAGCCCAAGGGCAAACACAAAAAGGATTAAAAAGGCAAGCTTATACCGATGTAACCCTCCCCTCATCTTATAGCCCCTCCATGTTCTCTTGCTTCATTCTTGGTAAAAAACTATTTTTAGCCTCCTCCAGTATCAACCTACCTACATGCTCCATGATCCTCTTTAAGTTTACAACATCCTCTCGATTGTAAAGGATAAGGGTCCTAAGGGCTGACTTATCTCCGAATTCTACCCATCTGCGCCAAAGTTTAACAGCATCGTAGCCGTTCATCCCTTCAGTCTTGCGAGTTATTCCCAAAGCTTTCTCAATCCTTTTAAGCCCACCCTTTAAGCCGATAGCTCTACTTAACTGGAAAAGGTCTATATGGACATGGGGCGTTGATAACTCTGGGAACTTAGCCTTGATAAAGGGTATATCAAAGTTTTCTCCGTTAAAGGTCACCCAAATAGGAATCCCAGAAAGGAACTCAAAAGCACGATGCAAGTTTAAACCTTTGATGAAAGGGCGATAAGCTCCCTGATGGTAAATCCCTATTACCGTTATGTCGTTTCTCTCCTTGGAGAGACCCTCAGTTTCTATGTCAAGGAATAAAACCTTATCAGGGTAGGAAAAATAGTAGTAGCAAAGCTTCTCTTTACTTAGATTCTGCACTCCTACCTCCCTCAAGAAAAACCTGAGGTTTGTAATTATTCCTCAACTCTTCGATAAGCTTACTTATTATCTCCCTCTCTTTTTCCTTAATATAATCATTCTGAACCTGTTCTTTAACTTCTTCAAAGGATTTTACCTTTGGTGGGACCCTTTTTTCTACCTTGACGATGTGATAGCCGTAAGGGGACTCGATAGGCTCGCTAATACTTCCCTCTTTTAAGGAAAAGACCTTTTTCTCAAACTCAGGAACAGTCATCCCTTTGCGTAGAACTCCTATATCTCCACCCTTTTCCCTTGAGGCGGTGTCGTCTGAATACTTCTTCGCAAGGTCCTCAAACTTTGCCCCCTTCCTTAATTCCTCGCGAATTTTCTTTGCCTTGGCTAAAGCCTTCTCTCTCGTTTGTTTATCTGCCTTTTCTGGCACATAAATGAGTATGTGTTTAAGCTTTAAGCCCTCAGGTTCGGTGTAAAGCTCTTTGTTTTTTTCATAGAATTTTTTAAGCTCCTCTTCAGTTGCCTTAATGCCCGAAAGTTCTTTTTGCAACACTTCCTCAGCGAGCAAATACTTTTCCATCTCAGAAAGCTTTTTCTGAATAAGCGGGTCTTTGTCAAGCCCCTTTTCCTTAGCGTAAACATAAAGAAGCGTTATGTTTAGCCATCTGTCAACAACAAGCCTCTCTATCTGCCCTTTAAGCTCCGGTTTTTGCTTTATCAGCTCTTTTATCTGAGGGTCTGTCTCCATTACCACACGAACATCACTTGCCGAAAGAGTATAGTTACCAACCTTAGCCAGTATCCCATCATCCGAAGCAAGGCAGCCATTTTTTAACCCACCTACCACTACCAAAGACAACGAAGTAAAAGCAAGCGTAAGCTTCTTTTTGAAGTTAAACATTCGAGCCTCCCTATTATTTTTTGATTTTGCTTCCCTTTGGAATAAAACCGGGTCCAGCCACAACTCCCGGGAATATAAAAGAATTCTGCCCAACAAGGGTTCCAGGCTGTAATACAGCATTACATCCCGTTTGCACGTTGTCCCCGAGGATGGCTCCAAACTTCTTTAGACCAGTTTTGTATACCTTTCCTTTGATTTCAACAGTTATTTCCCTTTTATGAAATTTGAGATTTGCAAGCTTTGTGCCAGCTCCGAGGTTGACATTCCTACCGAGGATGGAATCGCCTACATACGCAAAATGGGCTGCCTTTGCCTCCGGAAAAAAGATGCTATTCTTTACCTCCGTGGTATGGCCAATGACTGCCCTTGAGGATACATAAACGCTCCCTCTTAAGTAGGCAGCATGTCTAACTTCAGCATTATCTCCAATGTAGACCGGTTCTTTAAGGTAGGCAAAAGGTTCAACTATGGCTGAAGCCCCAAGATAAAATTTCCTTCCTGAAAAATAGGAAGGAGCTTTAATCAATGCTCCTAATACCTTTTCTCCTTTAAAAAAATACTCCCCATCATTAACCTCAAGCTCTCTTACTGGAATAACCTCGCCTTCAAGGGTAAGGAGTAGGTCTTCTCGAAGTGGAGTTTCCACTGGGAAATCTTTGGGAAGCTCTGGCAGGGTATCAAAAAGAAAGTCTTTCAAAACCTTTAGGGGTTCCCAAGGATAACCTTTTTTAAAAAGCTCAGATATCCTCCCCTCAGGGAGACCAGAGAAAAATTCATCTAAAAGTATTTCATCCATGAGGATAATTATAAATCAATCTTAGGTCTTGTCAAAAATGGGAGTTTGGTTATAATTTTTAAAAAAGCCCCTGTAGCTCAACAGGATAGAGCAGCGGACTTCTAATCCGCAGGTTGGGGGTTCGAGTCCCTCCAGGGGCGCATGATTTCTCATAGCCAGACTTTCTTCAAAAAGTCTTGATTTTTATCTCTTATAGTCCTTTGACCAAGTTTTTTTAATTCAGAAGGATAAAAGTCTGCTTTCTAAAATAAGAAGTTACTTTCCAAAATAACCGAATAGAAAGGCTTAAAAAGATAGGATAGACTTTTTAATTGATGTTTGAAAAGAAATTAATAGTTAAATTTTGCTGAAAAAGAGATAAAAAGTGGGCCGTGGAGGACTCGAACCTCCAACCTATGGATTAAGAGTCCATTGCTCTACCACTTGAGCTAACGGCCCAGTTTTATTTTAAATTTAATCTAACGATTTCTATCTGTCAAGATATACCCGAGGCTTTACTAAAAATGTTTTTGTGCAAGCCCTCCTGCTGTCGCCCCGAGGCGTCAGCCGAGGGGATCCCTCGGCACTGGCGTGCCTCGGGATGACATCCCGGAGACGCTATCCCAAACGAAGTGAGGAGGGACGCCGTCCCGAGCGATGCGAGGGATGCCTTGCTATCGCTCGGCAGGACGAAGTAGGAGGCTTTTTTTGAACAGCCCCATATAGACCCAGGCTAATCATAAAGTCTTTTGCTCGACTTAAGGCTTTATTTGATAAAAAAGGGCAACACACTTATTGCCCCAAAGGATACATTCTCGATTCCTGGACGCTAAATCCTTCTTTCAAAAACAAAGCGAGAAGCTATAGAAGTTGCGTTGAAGAGATTTGAGTTTGGTTCTATAATATTAAAATAAGCGGGAGTGGCGGAATGGTAGACGCTCCGGACTTAGGATCCGGTGGGGATTTCCCCGTGAGGGTTCAAGTCCCTCCTCCCGCATTCTCTTAAAAATTCTTTACTCTATGCGGATTAGACGGGTTAAAAAATCAGACCTACCGACCTTTGTTATCGCCTATCTTTACACCTATTCTAGCATTCCGGACTATCACTATTCCCATCCAAGAGATGTTAAAAACTATTTTAAATGGCTTTTAAAAAGGGACCCTCAAGGGTTTTTCGTTGCTGAGGATGATGGGGAAGTTTTGGGCTTTGTGGCAAGCGATGCTAGATGGGAAGATTTTTGGGGACATAAAGTGCTCGAAATCCACGAAATATTTGTCGTTCCCTCTTCTCAGGGTAAAGGGATCGGAACAAAGCTAATGGAAAAAGCCTTAGCTTATGGACGTTCAAAAAAGAGAAAGCTTGCCGAGCTATGGGTAGGGGAAAAGAACCTTCAAGCTCAAAGGTTCTACGAAAAGTTAGGGTTTACAAGGGATGGAAAGTGGGGGAAATGGATCAGATACACTAAACCTTTAGAAGAAAAGGTTGAGAAATCTTAAAAGATGGATTAAATTTTTAAATATAGTATACAAGACCTTAGGGAGGTAGTATGAAAAAGGGTATTCATCCACTTTACTACGAAAATGCGGTTATACGCTGTGCTTGTGGGGCGGAGTATAGGATTGGCTCTACGAGACCGGAAATAAGGGTCGAAGTCTGCGCCAAATGTCACCCTTTCTTCACTGGGGAAGCCCGGTTTGTTGATACGGAAGGAAAGATCGAGAAGTTTATGAAAAAATACAAGCACATATACCAAGCTAAAGAAGAATAAGCCAGCGATTTATGGGTTTAGGTAACCTTTACTTAGAGAAGCTTAGCGCCTTAGAAAAAAGGTACGAGGAGCTTACTTCCCGCCTAACCTTACCTGAGACCTTGGCTGACCCCTCCCTTTATGCAAAGCTTACCAAAGAATTAGCGTCCCTTGAGGATAGCGTTAAAGCTTATCGGGAGTATAAATCCGCCCTCAAACAACTCAAAGAAAACAAAGAGCTGCTTGAAATTGAAGAGGACGACGAGCTAAGACAACTTATCAAAGAGGAGATAAAGCTTCTTGAAGAGAAGATTGAAAGATTAGAAAAGGAGCTTCCTCTTCTTTTACTACCTAAGGACCCAAACGACGAGAAAAATGTTATCGTCGAGATCCGAGCTGGTGCTGGTGGCGAGGAAGCAGCTCTCTTTGCCGCAGACCTTATGAGGATGTATCAAAGGTATGCCGAGAGAAAGGGCTGGAAGGTTGAAGTATTAGACATTCATGAGACAGGTCTTGGCGGGGTAAAAGAGGTTGTGCTTAGGGTCGAGGGAAAAGGCGCCTATAGCAGGTTAAAATATGAAAGCGGGGTGCATAGGGTCCAAAGAGTTCCTGTAACCGAGGCTAGTGGACGGATCCATACTTCAACCGCAACCGTTGCTATCCTACCCGAGGTAGACGAAATAGAGGTAGAAATTCGTCCAGAGGACTTAAAAATAGAGACCATGCGAGCTAGTGGGCACGGTGGTCAGCATGTAAACCGCACAGAAAGCGCAGTGCGGATTACTCACATTCCTACAGGCATCGTAGTTTCTTGTCAGAACGAAAGGAGCCAACATCAAAACAAGGCAATAGCATTAAAGATACTTAGAGCCAAGCTCTATGAGCTTTACCAAAGAGAACAACAGGAAAAAATTCAAAAGCAACGCCGTTCTCAGGTTGGCACCGGTGAAAGAAGCGAAAAAATACGAACTTACAACTTTCCTCAAAACAGGGTAACCGACCACAGGATAGGTCTAACCGTCTACAATCTGCCTGAGGTGCTTGACGGCGACCTTGATGAGTTCATTGACGCCCTGATCGCTCACTTCCGTGCTGAAGCCTTAAAACAGGAAGAACAATCCCTAAGCCTTGCCGCATAACCCCTATGATTGAGCATTATTCCTTTGGGGAGATAACGGTTCAAGGCATCCGCTACACCAAGGACCTAATCATCCTTTGTCAGGAAGGATCTTGCAAAGTCTATCCCAACTGGTGGAGAAAAGAAGGGCATTTCTTACAACCAGAAGACCTTGAAGTTATATGGGAAGCAAGACCAGAGTATTTAATCGTTGGCACTGGGGCAAGCGGAGTCATGAGGGTTGACCAAAGGGTTATAGAAAAGGCAAAAGCCTTAGGGATTAAGCTTGAGGTCGCAAGAACTCTTGAAGCAGTAAAACGCTTCAACGAGCTCTTAGGGTCAGCAAGCTCCCTTGCCGGAGCCTTTCATCTAACCTGTTGATTTTAGCCTGCTAACTTAATCCCAGCTCCAGGGATTATCCTTTCCTCTCTTTGGACTTTGTTGAGGTATGCTTTGAGGGATGTTCTGAGGATAGATTTGTTGGGGTTGGGGTTGAGCCTGAGGTGGGGGAGGTTGAGGAGCTTGGGATGGTTGAGCTTGGTAAACCTGGGGTTGAGGCATAGGCTGAGGGATAGGTTGAGGCATTGGCTGAGGAATGTTTCCCTTTTCTCCAAAGGGCCAGATTCTTTTCCAAATCTTTTCTGCTAAGGATTCCTCTTGAGGGATATAGTAATAATATGGAGGAGGCGAATAATTGTAATAGGGTTGGGGTGGATAAAAGGAATAATAGTTAGGCTGAGACTGTTTAGTCTCTTTCTTTGAAGCATTATTACCCTCATCCTCCTTTGCAAATCCTATCACTGGCTTTGGACCTGAAAGGTCGATCACTAAGTTTTTAGTTAAGCCTTGATGGGTTGGGTCCTCTTCTCCAAAACGAGGTTTGGCCCTGGTTACTTTTGGTTCCTCTTCTCTTGGGGGTATGGGATAGGGATAAACAGGATAGCCATAGAACCCCCTTTCTGGATGATATCTACCTGGGGCGTAAGGTTGCCCGGGATAGCCAGCAAAAAGGTCTTCCCGATAGAAATCCTCTTCCTTTCCTTCAATGTAAAACCTTGCTTTTCTGGCAAATCGGCTGATCTGAGGGATTATCTCGGATAGTCCCTTTATCTCCTGGAAGAATTGAGCTGGCTTTTTTTCTTGAGAAAGGTCTACGACCTGCGCATCGATGCTCACCATGTCCCCAAGTTGAGTGATGCTTCCAAAGATTACATAGTCAGCCTGAAAATTCTTCCCAAGCTCGATAGCCGCGTCCCGATTTATTCTTTGATACTTTTTTACCTCATCCAAAACTTTCTCCGGGTCTATGGGTTCAACCTTACCTGGGGAGAAAATTCTACTTGCGATCATCTGGGGTAGAGATTGTTTGAGATAGGAAAGGTCTTGCTGAGCATAGATATCAAAGGGCAGAATAAGAACCTTCTTACCCGCCGCCCAAAGGTTGGAAGCAAGAACAATAAGAAATATAAAAACAAAAGAAAAGAATTTTTTTCTCATGTTTGGCCCTCTCTGATATAGTTCTTAAAAAAATAATAAACCAGTTATTAGGTTTAACAAGTTCTCTTAAATTTTAAAAAAGAAGCCCCTTTTTATCCCCTAAGGGGGAGCGGAGGAAGAGTTTTAGCTACTTTAAAGCACTATATAGCAAGTCTTTGAGGTTTATACCGTGCCTTCATCTTTTACTCTCCTCTTTTTATTAAATACCCATTTTGGTTCAAAAGAAATGTGATAAGATATAATATGATTATCTCAAGTTGGGGATGTGTTAAAGATGTTTTGGTGCAAGCCCTCTTACTGTCACCTCGAGGCGTCAGCCGAGGGGTCTCTCCCCCCTGGGGACGCCGTCCCGAACGAAGTGAGGAGGGACGCCGTCCCGAGCGAAGCGAGGGATGCCTCGCTACTCTCGGCAGGACAAAGTGGGGGGCCTTTTTTGAACAATCCTATCTCAGATTGAAAATTTTTTAAAATGATTTTAAATTTAAAAATAAGCTAAGTTGAGGAGGGTAAACCTTGAATCGAAGGATAATCTTTTTTGACACTACTTTGAGGGATGGAGAGCAATCGCCAGGAGTGTCTTTAAACTTAAAGCAAAAGGTTGAAATTGGAAAAATGCTTGTTGAGCTTGGGATAGATGTGATCGAGGCTGGATTCCCGATCACTTCTCCTGGCGACTTTCAGGCTGTACAAACCATCGCCAAAGAGGTAAAGGGGGTAACCATTGCTGCCCTGGCCAGGGCTAACCAAAAGGATATTGAGGTTGCCTGGGAGGCTCTGCGGGATGCCGAAAATCCTCGTATCCATACCTTTATTGCCACTTCGGACATCCATCTCCAATATAAGCTTAAAAAGAGTAGAGAGGAAGTTTTAAGACTAGCCAGAGAAGCTGTATCCTTTGCCAAAAGTTTATGTCCAGATGTGGAATTTTCAGCAGAGGATGCCACCCGTTCGGACTGGGAGTTTTTGGCTCAGGTTGTTTTAGAGGTAGTTAAAGCTGGGGCAACGACCGTAAACATTCCTGATACAGTAGGCTATACCGTACCCCAAGAGTATTATGCCCTCATAACTTTTCTGATTAATAAGCTTAAAGACCACGGTTATGAAGAGGATTTAAAGAGCGGAAGGCTTAGGATATCAGTTCATTGCCATAATGACCTTGGGCTTGCAGTGGCAAACTCCCTTTCTGCCATCTTAGCAGGAGCAACTCAGGTTGAAGGAACGATAAACGGCATAGGGGAGCGGGCTGGGAACGCTGCCCTTGAAGAGATCATCATGACCCTTAAAACAAGGAAGGACTTTTTTGTTAAAACCCTTGGTTATGAGCCAGAACTCCGAGTCAACACGAAAATGATCGTTCCTTTAAGTCAGCTTGTTTCCAAGTACACTGGGATGCCCATTCAGCCAAACAAGGCGATAGTTGGGGCAAACGCCTTTGCCCATGAGTCAGGCATTCATCAGCATGGAGTGCTCTGCGAGAGAAGCACCTATGAGATCATCAATCCGGAAGATGTTGGCTGGTCAGGGTCTGCCATCGTTCTTGGCAAGCATTCAGGACGGCATGCCATTTCCTTCAAGCTTAAGAGCCTCGGCTGGGAACTTGATAGCGAATCTTTAAACAAGGTGTTTGAACGCTACCGAGCTGAGGTTAAGGATATCCTTAGGGTTGTTGACGATTCCTACCTTGAAGGGATTGTTCTCGATGTCTTTCTTGAAGATACTTATCGGTATAAGCTTTCTTCTTCGCAGGTAATAAGCGTCTACAGCGGTTCTCTTAAGCCCTTTGCTCAGGTTGAGGTTGAGGATACAAGGGAAGGTAAAAAGGTTTCTATAGGGCTTGGGGTTGGTCCTATCGATGCCGCTTACAAGGCCGTTGCCTCTGCTCTCGGCTATAGCTTTGAACCCTCTTCTGATAAGGAGTGGCTTAGGCTCATTGATTTCCATATTGATGCCTTAAACGGCGGAACCTCAGCGGAGGGAGTGTGTGGTGTTATCCTTGAAGACAAAGATGGGGTGAGGACTGCAGGGCTTGGTAAAGATGGAGACATCGTCATCGCAAGCCTTAAAGCCCTTATTAAAGCTTTAAATAGACTTATTGCCTACAAAGAAAAGGGAAAAGAGCTAAAAGAAAGTTTGAAGAAAGCTCAAAAGTCTTAAGGTTTTTGAGTTTTTAGCCTTTCTAAGAAAAAGACTTTTTCTCTAGCGAGGCTACTCCAAGGGGAATCTGGTCTAATTTGAATTAAGGATTCCCAGAGCTCCTTTGCCAGGTCAAACTTTCCTTGTTGAAAAAAAACTTCGCCAAGGTAATATCGGGCTTCGCTTGATGTTCGGTCAAGCTTTAAGGCTTGTTTGAGATAAAACTCTGCTGCCTGAAGGTCCCTCTCATTAAGGTAGATTTTACCAAGCTCGATGAGGGCTTGAGCATAATCAGACCTCTCTCTAAGAAGAGAGGTTAAAATCTCGATCGCCTTATTTTTATCGCCAAGGAGATAGTAGGCTTGAGCCATGTTAGTTTTAGCTGAGTGGGCGTTTGCATAAAGGGGATTGGCTAAAGCCTTCTCAAAATAAGATATGGCTTGCTGATACCTTCCTTGAAGAAGATTGAGTAGCCCCAGATTGTTGTAGGCTTCAGAAAAGTTGGGGTCAAGCTTTAAAGCTTCGTTAAAGGATTCTTCTGCTTTAGCATAGTCTTTAAGGTTTAGATACACTACGCCCAGGAGGTTGTAAGTTTCTGCGTCGCATTTATCCGTTGAAATACCAAGGGTGAGCTCTCTTAAGGCATCTTGATAACGACCATCGGCAATGTAGATCTTTGCTATTTCCTTGTGAGATTGCAATTTTTCTTGAGTGTATTCCTTTTTAGGCACGCAGGAGATTAGGGCAAAACCTGCTAAGAGAGATATCATCAACTTTTTCATGCTCTATCCTTCGATAAACTTTAGAAAAACCTTTCTATTTCTTGGTCCGTCGTATTCGGCAAAGAAGACCTTTTGCCAGGTGCCAAGAAGAAGCTTTCCTTTTTCGACGATAAGAATAAGAGTAGGTCCTGTAAGGGCAGACTTTACATGACCGGGAGAATTACCTTCAAGATGCTTGTAAGGGAATTTTTCAGGAGCAAGTTGAGAGAATATGGCTAAAATGTCCTCTTTAACTGAGGGGTCAGCCCCTTCATTAACAATAAGACCTGCTGTTGTATGGGGATTAAAAAGGATGCAAATGCCATCTTTGTTGGGCAAAAGTTTTTCTATCTCATGGGTTATGTCTATTAATTCTGTCTTTCTTGTTGTTTTTACATTTATTACCTCGAGCATACAATTTTTATAATGGATTTTTTTTTAAAGTCAAGACGAATTTTTATACCAAACAACCAACCTAAAGCCTAAGCATAAGAAAACCCCATTCCCGTAAAAACTGAGATTTCACCTTCTTGAACCCAAGTTGAAAATAATGTCTAAAAATATCCTCGGCATCCTCTTTAAGGAAACCAGAGAGCATGAGATAGGTGCCTCCAGGCTTACTTAGCTCCTTAAAAAGAGGGGAGAGGGCTTTTAGTTCTTTTTGCCCGATGTTGGCAAGGATGAGGTCGAACTTTTTATCCCTTTCTTCCTCCGGAACTTCTTTTGCGATTTTTACCTGACCTAAAACCTTATTTCTTTCGGCGTTCTCATAGGTTGCAGAAAGGGCAAGCTCATCTATGTCTACCGCAAGGATGCTTGCCTTTGGGCAAAGCTTTGCCACCGCAATGGCTAAAATCCCGCTCCCGCAACCCATGTCAAGAACTCTTAAAGGTTTGTCCTCCTTCCCCTCTAAAAATTCATCGATGTTCTCAAGCATAAGTTGTGTTGTGGCATGATGCCCTGTTCCAAAGGCTTGCCCTGGATAGATGATAACCTTGATCCTTTCCTCCTCTTCCTCCCCCTCCTCCCAAGGTGGAAGGACTAAAAGCCTTTTTCCAACTTTTATGGGCGGGAAGTTATACCTCCAAATCTCCTCCCACCTCTCCTTAGGCTGAAGGGAAAGCTCAACCTTAGCCATATCGTATTTTTGGCTCAAAGAATGTAGATGTTCGAGGAGGTCTGAGCCCTTTTTTTCCAAGTTTAAGGGGAAGTAGAACTTAAAAATCACCTCTAAATCCCTTTCCTCGTATTCCCAGCCTGACCTTGCTATGGTATAAAGCTCCTCCTCGATGAGAGGTGCTACATCTTTGCTTACTGCTAAGGTAAAAACTAAATACATTCTCTTACCCCCTATGCCTCTTGAATGAAGTTAGCCTTGTCAAAGGCTTAAAAAAGATGCCAAAGAGCCTATCGAGCATGAGATAAGCCTCCCTTGGTCCAAAAAGCTTAACGATAGCGTAGTATACTCCTACCCCTCCCGGCACAGCAAAAAGGATTAGCCATGCCTTATGTAGCTTAGCTTGGTCAAAAAAATAAAACTTTAGCCCATAAACAAGAAGGCTCATCACAGCCGTTCCAAAAAGGATAACTCCAACGGCTCGGAAAAGCTCCCTAAAGCTTAGCCCTCTTAAATACAAAACAGATACAAAGCTTAAGAATAGACACTGGGAGATTAGAGATGCTGTCGTCCCAAGGGCTACCGCTTTTATCCCTAATTTTTCAATAGTAAGTAAAATGGTCGCAAGGTTTACAAGCAGCGCTATTCCACTTGCCAGGGCTGGGATGTAAGTCTTTCCAAGGGAATAAAAAAGGGGTATTATAGTCTTTGATGCGCTGTAAAAAGGAAGAGCCAAGGATAGTATGGCTAAGAGCGCACCCGTCATCTCCGTGTCAAGGCTTGTAAACCTTCCCCTTTCAAAGAGGACGGAGATTATCTCCTGAGCGAGAAGATATAGACCGGCTGCTGAAGGAAGGGATAAGCTTAAAGACAAAGCAAGCGAACGGGTAAACAAATCCCTTGCCTGAGGAAGCTTTGCTTGTGTTTCTCTTTGACTAAGGATCCTCGTCAACTCTGGAAGGAGGGCTTGAGTTATTCCAACTCCGAACAAGCCAAGGGGCACATACATAACCCGAAAGGCATAGGAATACCAAGAGACAGCCCCTTCACCGCAGGAGGTAGCAAAGTAGGTGTTAACAAAGATGTTTATCTGCATGATGGAAAGCCCAAAAATGGTTGGACCTATGAGCCTTAAGACCTCTTTGAAAGCAGGATGGGCAAAATCTGGTTTAAGACCAAAGGAAAAACCTTCTTTCAAAAGAAGCGGAACCTGCATTATGGCTTGAAGGCAACCGCCAAGGGTTACCCCAACCGCCATGGCATAGATAGGCTCAATCCCAAGGGAAACTAAAAGGAAATAGCCAAAAACCCCGATCAAGATAGAAGAAAGGTTAAAAAGACCGGAAGAGAGGGCAGGTAGAAAAAAATAGCCAAGGCTGTTTAGCAAGCCGGCAAAGAGAGAGGCTAAACTTATGAAGAAGAGGAAGGGTATGGTTATGTAGGTTAGGTTTACGGCAAGGGAAAACTTTGAGGGTGTTTCTTTAAAGGCTGGGGCAAGAAGCTCAACGAGGCTTGGAGCAAAAAGGAGCATAAGGAGAACCACCGAGCCTGAAACCAAGATAAAATTTGCAAGAAGCGTCTTTGCTACCGTTAAAGCCTTTTCTTTTCCTTCACGCTCTAAGGTTGAGCTAAAGACCTTGACGAAGGCTGCTTGGCTTGCCCCCTCGGCAAAGAGGTCCCTCAAGAGGTTTGGGATGCGGTAGGCTACGACGAAGGCATCCATGCTTTTTCCAGCTCCAAAAAAGTAGGCAAGGACTTGTTCTCTGACAAGCCCAAGGATTCTGCTTATGAAAACCGCTATGGTGACCGAGCTTGCCCCTCTTGCTACCTTTTCGATGCGTTCTTCTTTGGCTTGAGAAGAAGGGCTTTTTGAATGGACTTGCCTCAATGTATCCCCAAAGTTTTTGGCTGCTTCGCTTCAAATTAAAAATTTTAAAACACTTTAAACAAATTAGAAGCCATCTAAATGATTATATTCCATATCCTCCATACCCTCTGAAGCTGTTTTAAGAATGTTTTTTATACAAGCCCTCCCACTGTCGCCCCGAGCCTACTTTTTTGTCGCCCCGAGCCTACTTTTTTGTCGCCCCGAGCGCAAGCGAGGGGTCCCTGCGAGACGCCGTCCCGAACGAAGTGAGGGATGGCTCGCTACTCTTGGCACTACAGGGGGAGGGGCATGACAGGGTGTGGAGATTTCTCGCTTCGCTCGAAACGACAGAAAAGGACTGTCGCCCCGAGCCTACTTTTTTGTCGCCCCGAGCGCAAGCGAGGGGTCCCTGCGAGACGCCGTCCCGAACGAAGTGAGGAGGGACGCCGTCCCGAGCGAAGCGAGGGATGCCTCGCTATCGCTCGGCAGGACAAAGCGAGGGGTGCCTCGCTAACGCTCGGCACGACGGAGTAGGACGCTCGCCATGACGGAGTAGGGGACTTTTTTAAACAGCTCCCATACCCTCTTGACAAATTTTTTATGGAGAATTATTTTAATTGAAAATCAGTTGCGGAAAGTTTATAATGTTTGAAGAAATTTTAAAAGACTTTAAGGATTTTATTCGGAAAAAAGGTCTAAAATATACCTCAGAAAGAGAAGAGATACTTGAGGAAATTCTTAGCATTGATGGGCACTTTGATGTAGAGGAATTATATCAACGGCTAAGACAAAAGAACAAAAAAATTTCTAAGCCATCGATCTATAGGAGCCTCCCCTTATTCATCGAAGCTGGATACATTCAAGAGGTCTATCGGCATGAAGGGCATTCGCATTATGAAGTAACCATTAATAAAACTCCTCATCTTCATTTCATTTGTTTGTGCTGTGGAAAAGTTGAAGAAATCATTGACCCTGAGCTTGAACGCCTAATTCGAACAAAGGAGGCTGAAAAGGGATTTAAGCTACTTACCTATCACTTAGAATCTTTTGGTATATGCGAGACTTGTCAAAAGGTCGGAAACTACCACCCTCGATATGGTAGAAAAGGGTGATGTGATGTTTAAAAAAGCTCATAGCCATGGGTTTAAGAAAAGGTGAGCTCTTAAAGGTGCTTCAAGTCTGCGGACGAACTATGCTCGTTGAAATTGAAAACTCCCGAATCGTCATAAACAAAGAGCTTGCAAGCAAGATACCGGTCAAGATTGTAAGGACGGAAAAGGTTGCCGAGGATTTGCCCTGCGAACTTATAAACGGAGAGGAAGCTCTGCAAGAACCCTGTCCTTTAAAAGATAAAACCGAGGTTTGCTAGATTAAGGATAAAATGGAGTGCCCTCGGAACAATAAAAACTGTTCTCGCAATTTTTGGTTTAAGCTTTTATCTAAATTATAACAATTTTAATTTATTAAAAGTCAAATGGAAAAATTCGCATTGTCTTAGCAGGCACCTCAAATGTTGGCAAAACAAGCCTTCTCAATCATCTTTGCGGAATAGCTTTAACTATTGGAAATTTCCCCGGGGTCACGGTTGAAAAAAAGGAAGGGCGGACCATTTTCCAAGGCTATGAAATTGAGTTTGTGGACCTTCCAGGCATCTACACTTTAGAATTTTACACATCTTTAGATGAAAAAGTGGCGGTAGATTATCTAAAACAAGGGGACTACGACCTCATCCTTAATGTAGTTGAAAGCCCAAAGCTTGAAAGGGACCTTTATCTGACTCTTCAGCTTGCTCAGCTAAAAAAACCGATGGTAATTGCCCTCAACATGGCTGATGAAGCCGAGGCTTTAGGCATAAAGATAGATGAGGCAAGACTTTCGGAAATCTTAAAAGTTCCGGTTAACAAAACCGTAGGAAGAACAGTAAAAGGAACAGATGAGCTCCTTGAGGCTATTCTTTCCGCCCATGAGAAAAACTTAGTCCCTACCCTCTCAAGAATTCCTGTTCAGGTCGTAAGCGGTGCTGAACCTTTAAACCTTGATTATGCAAGCTTAGCTCAAGGTTTAGCTAAAGAGGTCTTACGGAAAAGGCTTATTACTCAAAAAAACCTTTCGGATTTTCTTGATAATCTTCTTTTGTATCCAGTTTTTGGCATCTTCTTCCTTTTTTTGATTTACTACTTTGTTTTTAAGAAGGTGTTTGACCTTTCTTCTCCTTTAGTTGATTTCCTTGACGGCTTTTTTTCGGATTTTTTGGGTAAGGGGCTATCTTTCCTTTTGAGCCGTTCCGGTCTTCCGGATTTTTTGGTGCAGTTTTTGGAAGCGCTGTAATCGGTGGAGTTGAAACATTCCTTACCTTTGTTCCCACAGTCTTTTTGATGTTTCTTTTTATCACTCCTTTAGAGACCTCTGGCTATCTCCCCCCGCGTTGCCTTCCTTATGGACAGGTTTACTCATAGAATTGGGCTTCACGGACATAGCATCATTCCTTTACTCCTTGGGTTTGGCTGCAATGTTCCTGCCATCCTTGCCTTAAGGGTCCTTCCTGACCCTAAGGATAGATTGATCATGATAGCTATAGGTCGAAGCCTTTGAGGATAAAGGGACTATTTCAACCTCCTCAAGCTCTGTCTTTCTTGGTTTTCATCCTTGCATACATGTCCTGCATGGCAACGTTTGCAACTATTTGGAAAGAAGCAGGAAAGAGCTATGCACTTCTTTACTTTTTCTACAGTTTATTTTTAGCCTACATACTTTCTGCCCTTACTTATCAATTTTCAAGGATAATTTTGAGCTAAAGAGGTTGTTCCTAAGCCGCCAAGACCTACAAGGTTTACCATAAAATGAAACTTTGTATCCTTTGGCGTTGAAGTAAAACCAAACCCAAGGAGATAGCAATCCTGGAGATAAGCAAGCTCAAGCTTAAGCTCGGAAGTCTGGTTAAGCTTTAGGTTTCTTGTGGCGTAAAAATGAAGGGCTAACTTTTGCCAAAAGGTATGATAAGCCTCAAAGATAGCCTGCCTTGTCTTCCAAGCAGAATCTTCTTGATACTGAAGGTTTAGCCTATCGATTAGGACCTTGTTTGTCGTAATGGTGAGATAGTGCTTTTTGAAGCCGTAACCGTAAAAGTTGTAGGTTGCGTCATACCTTGCGCTAATTCTACTCCCTTGGAGTAAAACTTGAAGGTAGAGGTCGGAGAAGGCTCGTTCCTCAGGTGGTAAAGAGGTCGCGCTCTTTTTTGCCTTCTCGATGTCGTAGATTTGATAGGCTTTGACAACAATAAAATTGTAGCGTGTAGGAAGGTTGAAGAACTGCCACAGCCCATATTCCAGAGCCAAGGTCTTCTCCTTTAGCAAATCCTCATCTACGAATATTGGAACATCCTTTCTTGAGGGCTTTGACTGATAATGTAGAATGGCAAAGGGCTTAAGCACATGCTCAAAGCTAAGACTGCCTCGTCCGCCAAAAGCCAAGAAATAAGACCTTTTAAGCAAGGTATAAGTAGAAACCTCGGCAGAAACAAAACCGCTTGAGAACTTGTCCTGCGAAAAATTTCCCCTCTCGGAAAGATAATAAAGGTTTTGGGTGTAGGAAAGGGTAAAAAGGTTTCGCAGATAGGAAAATTTAAACGGATAGTTCAATTCAAGCTTTGGCGAAACCCTATGCCCGTAGTAGTCCTTCTCTCTATAAAAATAGTAATAATCAAAAACTATGGATGGCAAAAGGGCATGCCACTCAAAAGGAAGGACGTTTAGATGGAAATTGGCTAGGGGCTGAAGGATTGTTTTCTCATCGTTAGGTCCGTGATAATCGTAATAGGTGCTTGAAATCCTGCTGTAGAGGCTACCTCTAAACCACTGCCCCCAAAGGCTTGATGCGCGGTAATCCTGAGTTTTATCGTCAACATCCCGCCTAAAGGTCTCAAGATAGCGAGATTTTACTCGGTCAAAACCGCCTTCACCAACGTTGAATTCATCAAGAAACACTTTATCAGAGGTCAGGTCAACATCAAAATGCACATCAAGATTTTCCCTTAAGCCAACATCAACCTTTCCTGTGAGCCACCAGCGTTTCCTCTCCCCTTTTTCCCTATCATCAATGTATCGATAGTTGAAGACCGATTTAATGTTTTCGGTAAGGGTTATCCTGTTTTCCAAGTCAAAAAGAAGCCCTCGTTTCGTAAGATAAAGGGGCGATATGGTGAAGTCTATCTGGTCAGTAAGGGGTAGAAAATAGGGGAGTTGGAAACCAAAGCCAAGTCTATTACTCTGGGCGATGTTCGGAAGAAGGAACCCTTGCTTTCTTTCCTGCAATACAGGTAGGCTCACCTTTGGCATGAGGATAGACTTAGGAAGATAGAGAAGAGGAAACCTGCCTGCTCTGAACTTTGAAGCCTCAGCTTTGGAAAGCTCGTCGGGTCCAAAAATAAAGTTTTTAACCTCTATACTCCAGGGCGGAAACTCCTCCTTTTCACAGTCAAGCTCGCAGCTTGTAATGATAGCCCTTTCCGCTTTGTATTCGTTTAAGGCGTTCTTCTCAAAACCATAGGCTTTTATGCGGATGTTTTGTTTTTTAAGAAAGAGGAGGACGCTATCGCTCTCCAACTGATTGAACCTAAGGTCAACGGTTGCCGAATCTCCCCTTAAGCTTGCATTTTCCGTTAGGTCTTGGATTTGAAATCTTTTTAAAACTAAGATTTCCCGTCTTGTGTCAAAGATAGCTTGGTCAGCAAGGATAAAAAAATCTTTGCTTTCTATGAAAACATTACCTTCCGCAAGGAGCTTTTCGCCCCGCCCAAGGATTTCAAACCTATCGGCAGAAACCTCAATCTTTGAAGACGCAGGCAGGGCGTATAAAGAATTTATCTTTAATAAAAGAAGAAGGAAGCAAACAAGAAAGAGTGATAGAGTTTTTAGCCCTTTCAACGATAGCTTTATTACTCCTCCTCTTCTTCAAGAAGCTCTTCAACCTCTTCTTTCCCAGCCTCAAGCTCCTCTACCTGCTCTTCATCTAAGTTTAGGAGAAGAGCCATAAATTCACCAACATGGGTCTTCTCTTCTCTTGCCACATCAAGAAGGACGGTTCTGATGTTTTCATCCTCTGTCATGTTGGCAAGCTGTTCATAGAGGTTTATGGCATCAAGCTCAGCCATGATGGCTAAACGGAGGATCTGTTTATCAAGGTCCTCCTCATCGATCCTATCAAGCTCAATGGGTATTTTAGAAAGCATAGGACACCTCCTTTGGAATATTTAAGCCTATTTTACTTATGTTCCATCTCCATGTCAATCTATATCAGAACCGGGGTCCCACCAATCTCTTTGATGAGCTTTTCTATCTCATCTTGGGGTAGGTTGGTGATGACTTCCCTTTTGTGGCTTTCGCTTATCTTTTCCTCGATCACAGTGCCATGGAAATGGTCTGCCCCGAAGAGAAGGGCAACTTGCCCTAAACCAACGCCAAGAAAAACCCAGTAGGACTTGATGTGCGGAAAGTTATCAAGCACTAAGCGGGATATGGCAAAGGTTCTTAAAATCTTTTGAGCGGAAACAGGCGGAAGATGAGAAAGCTTCGTGTTTTCTGGCAAAAAAGGAAGGGGCACAAAGCATTCAAAACCACCTGTTTCATCCTGGGCAGCCCTAAGCATAATAAGATGTTCTATGATTTCTTCCTCTGTCTCTAAATGACCAAAAAGAAGGGTGGCGTTGCTTTTTAGACCAAGCTTGTGGGCAGTTTTAGCAATTTCAAGCCATCTTCTATGGTCAATCTTTGCTGGATAAAGCTCCTCTCTTAATCTATCAGAAAAGACCTCAGCCCCACCCCCAGGCAAGGCATTAAGACCTGCCCTTTTAAGGTCTGTTAAGACCTCAGCAACATCCTTCCCAGAAATTTTGCTCAAAAAATCAATCTCAACGCAGGTAAAGCCTCGGATCCTAAGGGTTGGAAAGTTTTTCCTTATGGCTGAGATAAGTTCAACATAATAGTCGTAGGGAAGGTCTGGGTTTAGACCCCCTACGATGTGAACTTCTCTAAGGTTTGGGCTTTCGCTTATCTTTCTTAAAACATCGTCTATTTCAAGCACATAGGCTCTTTCATCATCTTTGGAACAGTGATAGGCACAGAATTTACAGTGCATGATGCAGACATTTGTATAGTTGATGTGCCGATTGATAGTGTAGTAGTAATTTTTGCCGTGAAGCCTTTCTTTAAAGCTTTGGGCAAGCTTGCCGAGCTCAAATAGGCCAGCGTTTTTATAAAGGGATAACGCCTCTTTAAAATCAAGCCTTTGCATTTTCAAACTTCATTTTACTTCTTTTTTTTCTTCTGAAAACATATCGCCCCTAACATCTGCTACCAAGCGTAAGCCCGGGGCTTTACACTCGGTCTAAGCGACCTCTCCACCCTCTTCTCGTTGGGACAAAACTTAGCTGAACCCATCGCGCAATCGGTAAACATTTTTGACAATTCAGGGATAAAGTGCGAAAACAAAAATTGAAAAAAATTTTCAAAATCATAGAAAAATTGACTTTTAATAGAAAATATGCTCATACATCACAGAAAAAAGCTGTTTTCTATGGTTGACAACTCAAAATTAAAAAAATAAAGTTAATGTATTCGTAAGATTCTTTGAAGAAAATAAATAGGAGGTGAAGTTATGAAAGGGAAGAAGTTTTTGATTTCGGCGGTGGTTTTAGGGTTGTTTGCCTCATCAGGGCAGGCGGCAACTCAGGAAGAGCTTTTGAAGAAGATTGAACAGCTTTCTAAAGAGCTTGAGGCCTTGAAGGCTCAGCTTCAGGAGATAAAGGAAAAGCAGGCAACTCAGGAAGAAAAAGTGAGCGCCGTTGATAAGACCGTCTCAGCCATCAAGGACGGGATCGGCAAGTTCAAGATAGGTGGGGATATCAGGGTTAGGGTTGACAGCACCAGGGCAGACATTGAAAGAAATGCCTTTATGCTTGGGGTCTTTCCTAAGATCATGAATGACCCAACTTTAGGTATGCAATTTATGCGTTTTTTATACAATTATAATCCAACAGCTTTTAATTTCTTTTTGTCAAATATGATGAGTGGAACACGGGTTTATTTCTCGGATGCCTTTGGTAACGACCTAACAAATGTCTATGCTCAGTTTGCGAAGAAAACAAAAAGCCACAAGGATGATAACGATTCCCTTTGGACAAACAGGCTAAGGCTTGACCTTTCTGTAAAGCCAACTGAAGATACTGTAGTTAAAGTCAGGCTTGCCTACCAAAAGGCTTGGGGTGAAACGGATGATTATTTTGCTCCTTACCTCTTCTTCCCGATGAAGAACAACTTTACCCTTGGCGCAAGACCAGCTGACAACACCCTCTATGTGGACAGAGCCTACTTCAACTGGTCTAACCTCTTTGGAAAGCCCATCTGGATCTCTTTTGGGCGCAGACCAACTACCCACGGTGTTCCTCAGGAGATCAGGGAAGGTATAGACAAGAGGGATGCTACGCCCACTGCTATTAACATTGATGTGCCCTTTGATGGTGCTACCATTGGTTATGACTGGGGAACGGGTAGGGCAAGGTTCTGCTATGGAAGGGGCTTTGAGTCTGGGTTTAAAACTCCCATTGACCGGGCAAAGGATGATGTAGAGTTCTACGGCTTTAACATCGACCTTTATGACGATAACGACATGTTCCTCAACTTCCAAGCCTTCAAGGCTCAAGACATAATGGACTTTCCAAGCGGAGAAATGTACATGTTTAACCCCGCTTTTGGTATGTATATGCCAGCTCCAACGCGTGGAAAAACAAACCTTGGAGACCTATACGAGATCGGTTTGACCTGGTCCCACAAGAATGTAAAATTCTTCAACCTTGAGGGCTTAGACTACTTTATCTCTCTCGGTATGAGCATTGCTGAACCAAAAGCCATCGGTAAAATGCCTATGACCATGTTCTTCTCCGATGGCGACGAGGTCATTTCTCTCCCAATGACCCTTTACTACACTTTACTTAATGGAATGAGCCTTGACCCAACTCAAGTTAAGAAGAAGACCCGCACCGGTTATGCGGTGTATGCTGGAGTTAGGTTCCCCATTCCTCAGGTTTGCGGGGCAAAGCTTGGTCTTGAATACAACTATGGCTCTAAGTGGTGGATGCCTTTCCACATCAGCTCTGACGACCCATACATGAACAAGCTTTCAACCCGCGGTCATGTGGCTGAAGTATACTGGCAGCAGGACCTACCAGTGGGAGCAAAGCTTGTCAAGAACGGAAGAGCCCTCCTCAGGGTAGGCTTCCAATACTATTGGTTTGATTACTACGGCTCTGGAAACTGGCTTGAGACCCCAAGGAAGATCAGCGACATCAGGAAGTGGGCAAAGTCTAGCGACCTTAATAAGGTCATGAAAGCCATGACCATGTATGTGCCCATCGACACCATGTGGAACCTTTACGGCTCTCTCGAACTCTTCTTCTAAAACTTGATAGACAATAAGCAAGTTAAAACCCCGGGGCTAAATCCCCGGGTTTTTTTATTTTTGCTCATTAGCTGTCAATCTTTCCTTTATCCTCTTTGCTAAGCTTAAATTAAACCCTGGAAGCCTTGCTATCTCTTCTAAGCTTGCCTGAGAAAGCTCCTCAAGGCTTGAAAAATGGGTAAGCAAGGTCTTTTTCCTCTTTGGACCAAGCCCAGGGATGCTGTCAAGTAGCTCAGAAGAAAAGTCTAACCTTTCTTTAGTTTTTTCTGCAAAAGACTTGGCGAAGCGATGGGCTTCCTCCATCACCCTCCAGATAAAATGGTAAACCCTTTCATGCTTTGGCAAAAATACAGGGTTTTTCCTACCCGGAAGATAAAGCTTTTCTGGGACTCTTTTTTCGTTTTTGGCAACACCTGCTAAGGCAACCTCGGTTATACCTAAATCCTCAGCAGCTTGAAGGGCTGTTTGTAGATGCCCCTTTCCTCCGTCAATGAGCAAAACATCAGGCAAGTTCCCTTCCTCAAGCCCTCTTCTTAGCCTGCGATAAACAACTTCATAGAGCATGGAGTAGTCGTCTCGCCCTTCGCTCTTTATGTGATAGTGGCGATACCTTGTTTTATCAGGCTCGCCCTCAAAGAAGCAGACGATCGCTCCAACCCTTGCCGTGCCCGCATACTGCGAAAGGTCAACAGCCTCAACAAACCGAGGAAGGTCAGGCATCCGCAAAAGCCTTGCCAGCTCTTCAGCAAGCCCATCATGCCAGGGCTTCTCTTTCCTTAACTGAGAAAGCCTAAAATGCTCAAGGTTCTTTTGGGCTATCTCCAAAAGGTAAGAATACTCTTCCCCCTTTGGCAAGGGGGAAACATTTACTTTTCTTCCAGCAAGGTCTGAAAGGGCTAAGGCTAACTCTTCTTGGTTTTCTTCCTGCCAGCTAAGGTAGACTTTATCTGGTATAACTTTCCCCTCGCTGTAGTATTGAATGATAAGGGATTTTAGGGCGCCCTCTTCCTCGATAGGTTTCTTTAGCCTAAAGGGTTGGAAACCGTAAAGATAGCCAAACCTCACAAAAAGAACTATCAAGTATAGGTCTTCGTCTTCAAGCTTTGCGTGCCAGAGGTCAAAGTCTTCAGGTGTAGAGAGGACTACGGCCTGTTTGTTTAAAACTTCCTCAAGCTCTAGAATTCTATCCCTAAGGAAGGCTGCCCTTTCAAACTCAAGCCTTTCAGCAAGCTCAAGCATCTCTGCCTTCATCTTATCAAGGAGCTCCCTTGCCTTACCCTGGAAAAAGTCAACTACGCCTTGCACGAGCTTGGCATACTCTTCCCTTGGCACATCTCTAACGCAAGGGGCAAGGCATTTTTTTATCTGATAATAGACGCAGGGAGCCCTCCTTCGCCTCATCTCAGCTAGGGTGCATCTTCTTAGCGGAAAAGTCTTAGAAAGGAGCTTAAGTATTTCTCTTATGGCTTTTGCCGAAGTAAAAGGACCAAAGTAGAGGGCTTTATCTCCCTTTTTTCTTTTTCTCACTATTTGAAGGGCAGGATATTCCTCGTTTAAGTTTATGCGGATGAGGGGATAGTTTTTGTCGTCTTTTAGAAGGACATTGTATTTTGGGCGGTATTTTTTGATTAAGGTTGCTTCAAGGAGGAGAGCCTCTTTTTCTGTGCGAGTAAGGATGTATTCAAGCTCTTTTGCCGTATCTAAAAGCCTTTGAATTTTAGGAGAAAGATAGCCGTTTCGGAAGTAGCTTGAAATCCTTGCCCTAAGGTCCTTTGCCTTGCCTACATACAGGACCTCACCTCTGGCATCTTTGTAAAGATAAACCCCGGGCTCGTTCGGTATCTTATCAAGTTCAAGCTGAGAAAGGGGGATGTTCATATGTGCTTACAATGTGTTAAGCTACCTTTGAAAGTTTGTTCTGTTGACTTGGTTTTTCAAGTTCTTCAAACTTTTTTCGCCAAAGTTCGAGCCTTGCCCTCATCTCTTTGATGGTTGCTGTTTGAGCAACCGCAAGGTCTTGAGGAGAAGGGTCTGCTGGGGCAAGGGCAGCTCGCCTAACGATTTCCATCTTTTGGATAGTCTCCTCAGGGGTTGGCTCTTCAGAAACATCTATGCTAACTTCTCCCCCAGTGATGTAAAGCCTGCCATCAGGACCCCTGGTATACTCATACCGGACGGCACCAGCATATTGCCCGCCTACTACCTTATGAGCCATCTCGTGAGCGATAACCCTTGCCTCTATTCTCTTTAGCCTTTCTACTGCCATTCGAACCTTTTGCTCCTCAATCTGGTCCTTAGATTTAGCGCAAGAAGTTTGATTATAGGATAGATTATCTTTCGAAGCCGGATTGAAAGAAGGGTTTATAAGATAAACTCCGGGTCCTGACACAAACATTTTTCACCTAAAGCTTTGCTTTTTTAATAATTTTAATACAAACTTTGGAAACTTTTTAGTAGAGCTAAAGGCTCCTTGTTTAACAAAATTTTTACGATTCCTTATTAGGTTCCACCACCCCTTTCTGTCTAAGTATACTTCCACCCACCTTGAATCCTTGTTTGAAAATCTTATGATAAGATTAAAAGACCAAAGGGAGGTGGAAGGGACATGAAATTTCGTTGGATTGAGCACCTGAACCAAGCTTTTGAAGCCTTCCTCGAGGACCTAACCTCCTTTGTCCCTGAAAAAAGTAGAACCCATCTTAAGAACGCCAAAAAGGAGATGCTTCTTGCTTTAAAGGAGCTTATCGAGAAGAAGATCGAAGAGCTTGAAAAACCAAAGAAAGAGGTAAAAAAGGTTAAGGTAGAGGCTGAGGAGTAGAGCCCAAGAGCATGCGGATAATCCTTTATACCGGAAAGGGCGGAGTTGGAAAGACCACTTTGTCTGCAGCAACAGCAGCTTATCTTTCATCCCTTGGGAAGAAAGTTTTAGTTGTCTCTGTAGACCCAGCTCACTCGCTTTCGGATGTGTTAGAGGTTGAGGTCGGTCCTGAGCCAAAGGCTATCGCTGAAAACTTCTTTGCTCAGGAGATAGATGTCTATTTTTCCGTAGAAAAATACTGGGGGAAACTTCAAGAGTATCTTAGAAGTCTTCTCAAGTGGCAGGGTGTTGAAGAGGTCTTGGCGGAGGAGATGTCCATTCTACCAGGGATGGAAGAGGTTTCTGCCTTCCTTTGGATAAACAGCCATGTTGAGGAAGGGAAGTATGATGTCATCATCGTTGATTCTGCTCCAACTGGTGAAACTTTAAGATTTCTTAGTTTGCCTGATGCGGCAAGTTGGTGGATCACTAAGGTGCTACCTCTTCAGAGGAAGCTCATGAAGTTTATCCGCCCTGTGGCTAAAGTAGCAACAGATATGCCCTTGCCCGAAGAAGAAACTTACGACGCCCTCGAAGACCTTTTCAGACAGGTCTACAATCTTTACTATCTTTTGCAAAACCCTAAAGTTTCCTCAGTAAGGATTGTAATGAACCCCGAAAAGATGGTTCTAAGGGAAACCGAGAAGGCTTACACGTACCTTCATCTCTTTGGTTTTCCTGTGGATGCTATCTTGGTGAACAGGGTAGCTGAAAAAGAAAACTTTTTAGCAAGCATCCAGCAAAAATACTTAGAGGAGATCTATCAAAATTTCTATCCTACCCCTATATTTGAAGTGCCATATCTTAAAGAAGAGGTCCTTGGTCTGGAAAAGCTTAAAGAACTTGGAAGGCTTGTCTACGGCGATAAAGACCCAAGCGAGGTTTTCTATCAGGACAAACCCTTTGAAGTCCTTGAACGGGATGGAGACTTTGTGCTAAAGCTTCATCTACGAGAGGTTCCAAAGGAAAAGCTTGAAGTCTTTCACTCTGGTGATGAGCTAACCATAAGGATCGGCAATTTTAAAAAGCATTTCTTCCTCCCAAGGGTCTTGATCCACAAAGAGGTAAAGTCAGCAAAGATCAACCCTCCATATTTAGAAATTACTTTTGGTTAAAGGTCAAACTTTTCAAATCTCAACCCTGTGATTACCAATGGCAATATCGCATATTAATACCCAAGTTGGAATACCACATCCCTAACGCCGTTCATGTTAGCCTCAGCCCAAGCCGAGGGGCTTCCCTCCATATCCTTGCGAGGTGTAAGATGAGGAACTTCCACTTTTTTCGTTAAAAATAAGATTTCTTGCTTCGCTCGAAATTGTCGCCCCGACCGAATGGAGAGGGCTCCCCTGGGAAAGTGTCTCGAACAATGTGAAGGATGCCTCGCTACGCTCGGCACGGTAGGCTGTAGGGACTTGTAAACCTCTCTTCCATCTATTAAAATTCTTTCTTGTATGAAAGAGTTTTTAATCATAGCCGGTCCTTGCGTTCTTGAGGACCTTGATACAGCCCTAACCATTGCCTCCTTTGTGAAGGAACTTTGCCAAAAACATGGCTTTTCCTACATCTTTAAGGCTTCTTTTGACAAGGCAAACCGCACAAGCCTTTATTCTTTTCGTGGACCAGGTTTAGAAAAGGGGCTTGAGATGCTTTCTGAGGTAAAAAGCAAGGTTGGTGTTCCGGTTACTACCGATGTCCATGAGACCTGGCAGGTTGAGCCCGTCTCCCAAGTAGCGGATGTTATTCAAATACCAGCCTTTCTTTGTCGCCAGACAGACTTGCTTGTAGCTTCTGGTAAAACAGGAAGGATTGTAAACATCAAGAAGGGGCAGTTTATGGCTCCTTGGGACATGAAGTATGCGGTAGAAAAGGCTCGGGTAGGCGCTCCAAAGGAGGTTTGGCTAACCGAGCGAGGGACAACCTTTGGTTATCGTAATCTGGTCGTAGATTTTCGTTCCCTTCTCATCATGAAGGAATACGCAGACCGAGTTATCTTTGATGCAACCCACAGCGTGCAACTTCCTGGTGGTGGGGAGGGAAGGTCGGGTGGAGAAAGGCAGTTTGTGGCTCCCTTAGCAAGGGCTGCGGTTGCTGTGGGGGTGAGCGGGCTATTTTTTGAGGTGCATCCTGAGCCGGATAAAGCTCTTTGCGATGGACCAAACTCTTTAGCTCTAAAGGACCTTCCAGAGCTTTTTTCCCAGATTGCCAACCTTTTAGCGGTTGCTCAAAGGCATGGATTTTCCACCTGAGGTCCTTTCTCGAGCAAAAAGGGTTGAGCTCCTCCTTCTTGATGTAGATGGAATTTTGACCGACGGAGGCATTATCCTCACCTCCTCCGGAGAAGAGATAAAGGTTTTCTCCGTGCTTGACGGAATGGGGATTAAGCTTCTACAAAAAATTGGGGTTGAGGTAGGCATTGTTTCTTCAAGAAATTCTAAGGTAGTAGAGCACCGAGGAAGAGAGCTTGGAATAGAGCTCATCATCCAAGGAGAGCTCGATAAGCTCTCCGTGGTAGAGAGTATTCTAAAGCAAAAGGGACTAACCTTTGAAAGCGTAGCTTACATGGGTGATGATTGGGTAGATATCCCTCTCCTAAAAAAAGCAGGCTTAGCGATAAGCGTTCCGAATGCCTGGCCTCCTGTTAAAGATTATGCTCACTACATCACAACAAAGGAAGGCGGGAAGGGAGCAGTGAGGGAAGTTTGTGAACTTATCATAAGGGCAAAAGGAAAATGGGAAGAGCTTTTTTCTCGCTACTCTTACTAACTTTTCTAGCCACTTCAGCTTTTTCCCAAATAAAGTCGGTTAGAATCCAAGATTTTATTTACCGCAGATTTGAAGGAAGTTCGCTTGCGCTACAACTTAAGGCAAGCTACTTTGAGAAACACGCTGATGAGAGCTTCTCGGCTAAAAACTTAGAGCTTGTAAGCCCAAAGAAAGGGATAAACATCAAGGCAAAGCTTGGCTTCTACGACAAGAAAAAAGAACTCTTTCACTTTCAAGGTGCGGTAGAGCTAAAAACCGATAAGCACGGGGATGTTTACACCGAAGAGCTTTTCTACAGCGTAAAGGATGGGGTGTTGAGGGCACCCGGGCGCGTCTTCATAAAAAAAGAAGGCATAACCGTTGAAGGAAGCGAGCTTTACTACAACCTTTCAACCGGGGAGTTTCGCTTAAAAGGCAATGTGAAGGCTAAGTTTTCCCTCTAACCCCCTATGAACGAGAGTATAGATAAAAAGCTTAAGGCCAAGTTAAAGAGGCTTGAAGACTTTGAGAAGAAAGCCGCAGGTCATCGGGCAAGGGTTAAGGAGCGCTTTTTTCGCGAGGGACCAGAATCCTTTACCGATGAAGACCTACTTGAGCTTCTTCTCTTCTTTGGCATCCCAAGAAAGGATACCAGAAAGATAGCAAGGGAGCTGTTAGCTTGTTTTAAAAATGACCTAAGCAGTGTCCTTGATGCTGAGCCTACGGAGCTTCTTAAAATCTCAGGGCTTGGACCCTCTGCCATTCTTCCCCTTAAAGTGGCAAGAGAGGTGGCAAGGCGTTATCTTCGCACAAGGGCAAAAAAGGCTATCTATCTTCGTTCTCCAAAGGAGGTCTATGATTACCTTTGGTTTGAGCTCAAAGCAAGAAAGCGGGAAACCTTCGTCGTAGTCTACCTCTCTGCGGTATCTGAGGTTTTGCATGTTGATGAGCTCTTTGAAGGAACCATCACCGAAGCCGTTGTCTACCCAAGGGAAGTTTTTTCTCAGGCGATCAAGCTCTCAGCAAGCTCGATCATCGTTGCCCACAACCATCCTTCAGGGAGTCTAAAGCCTTCTCAAGAAGACATACGCTTGACAGAGCTTCTTTATCTTGCTGGAAAGCTCCTTCATATTAAACTTGTAGACCATTTGATAATAGGAGATTCTGGATACTTTAGCTTTGCTGAAGAGGGTTTGCTTGAAGAAATTGCAAGGAGAGTAAGCCAAAGGCTATGAGGATAAAAATTGCGGAAAAGGCTGGCTTTTGTATGGGTGTAAGGAGGGCGGTCAACTTAGTCCTTAGAGCGGTAAATCAGGGGCTATCGCCCATCTACACCTATGGTCCGCTAATCCACAATCCGCAAACCCTTGAGCTCCTATCAAGGCTTGGAGTCAAAGTTATCAAGACCCCGGAGGAGGGAGAGGTTGGGGGAGTATGCGTCATACGAGCCCATGGAATACCCCCTCAAGAAAAGAAGGTGCTTGAGGAAAAGTTTAAACTCCTTGACGGAACTTGCCCTCGAGTTCTTAAGGTGCAAGCTTTGGCTGACCGGGCAGTAAAAGAGGGAAAATCGGTTATCATCATTGGAGATAAGGACCACGCTGAGGTAAAAGGCATCCTTGGCTACTGCCAAGGAAAGGGCTATGTGGTCTCCTCTCTACGGGATTTAGAGAGTCTTCCGCAAGGAACCCCCTTTGTGGTCCTTTCTCAAACCACTCAGGATGAAGAGGTCTTTGAGTTGTTAGCCGAGGAAATAAAAAGCAGGTTCCAAGATGTTGAAATCATAAACACCATCTGCAACGCAACCGAGGTAAGGCAGGCTGGAGTAAGAAAGCTTTGCGAGACCTGCGAAGCCATCGTGGTTGTAGGAGGAAAGTTTTCAGCAAACACTAAACGCCTCGCCCAGATTGCAGAATCTCAGGGGAAAAAAGTCTACTTCGTAGAAAGACCAGAAGAGCTCCCGCTTGAGGAGATAAAAAAGGTTGATAGCCTTGGAATAACAGCCGGTGCCTCAACTCCAAACTGGCTGATAAACTCAGTGGTTGACCTTTTAAAAAAGCACACTTCTAAAACCTACGCCCTTTTAAGAAGCTTGGCAATCTCCCAAGCATACGCAGGACTTTTTATTCCGATACTTCTTTTAGCCCTCCTGCTAATAAAGGGTATACCATTTAGCTTTTCTGAAATTACTTTTTTGCTGTTTTCTCTTTTCTTTTCAACGGCTCTTATTTTTTTGGTAAACTTTATAAATCGAGATACCTTTCTCTTTTTCTATCCGGAAAGGACTTATTTCTATCTTTCACGCTATTTTTGGCTTTACTTGGCAGGGCTCTTTGTTCTAAGCATCATCTTTGGGCTTCTTTATAAACCAAGGATTTTAAGCTTAGTGATTATTTTTACTCTTCTTTCTTTTCTCTTTAAGCAAAGCCCTCTCCAAAGGGGCATAGATATCCTTTTTTACATCGCTCTTCTCCTTTATCTTTACCCCTTGTGGGACAATCAGTTCCTCCTTCTATCTTCATATGCCATTTTAATCTTACTATTTGTTAAATTTTACTTAGAAATGGTTTATCTACAGACTGATGGCTTTTTACCAAGAAGTTTTCTTTTAGCCTTTTTTGATTTTGATGAAAGGCGAATAAAAAAACTTTTAAAGATTATATTGATTGGGCTTTTCACTATTCCCTTTGGTTTATCCTATTTTAGCCTTGCTAATCTTTTATTTGTCACTTCGGCTCTTTCCTCTCTTTTACTCTATCAGACCCTTCTCAAAAGAAAGCTTGGTCAAGTTGTTTATCTTGAACTCCTTTCTCTTATACCTTATGCTTCTTTTCTGTTAGTTTCTATTATCCTTAGAGTATGGTAGAGGCTTTTAACTTTACTAAAGAGGACGAATACTTTATGTCCCTTGCTTTGGATGAGGCAAGAAAAGCCTTTGAAGAGGATGAGGTGCCAGTTGGGGCAGTCTTAGTCTCAAGCGACGGAGAACTCTTAGCTAAGGACCACAATAGAATTATCAGCCTTTGCGACCCTACAGCTCATGCAGAGATTTTGGTATTAAGAGAAGGTGCTAAAAGGCTTGGGAATTATCGTTTACTTGGATGCAAGCTTTATGTAACTCTTGAGCCCTGTGCGATGTGTGCTTATGCCATGGTCTTAGCAAGAATTGCTGAGCTAATATTTGCCACGCTTGACCCAAAAACCGGAGCCTGCGTAAGCCTATATCAGATCCCAAATGATCCTCGGCTAAACCATAGGGTCAAGGTTCGCTATGGACTTTTTAAAGAAGAAGCAGAGCTCCTTTTAAAGGAATTTTTTAAGGCAAAAAGATAGTATAGGCTCTCAATCACAGTAAGCATCCTTAAGCTAATAACTTCAAGAACAGGATTTTTGGATTATATTTTTTAGAAAATCAAGTAAAGGAGGGAGGATATGAAAGGGAGTAAGCTTTTAGCCATGTTAGGTGCTGTAGGGTTGCTTTTGCCAAGTTTAGGGATGGCTAGTCCTTGTATGAAGTGTCACAAGACAGAGGCTGACCTTGCTTCAAAAATTAAAAGCTCGGGTGCAAAGGATGAAAATGAGCTTCTTGATTTTCTTAGGAATAAGTCTGCTAAAAAAGCAATTCACAAAAGCCTGGCTGACGAAGACATAAAGAAAGCTTTTTCGTTAGTGAAGGCAGAGCCTGCAAAACAAACTACATCCGCAAAACCGGAAGAAAAAGCCAAGCCAGCTCAACCCACAAAAAAGACTAAGCAAACTAAAAAGGAAGCCAATGCCACTCATGCCGAGAAAACAAAGCCAGCTGAAAAAGCTCAGCCTGCCGAGCCTGAAAAACCCGCTACTTCAGCACAACCAGCAAAGCCAGCAACCCCAGCTGAAAAAGCTCAACCAGCTCGGCCAAAGAAAAAGGTAGAAGGTTGTTAGGATAAGATATCACAGGAGGAGTGCCCGAGTGGACGAAGGGGGCCGACTCGAAATCGGCTGTGCGGGCTAAAACCCGCACCGGGGGTTCGAATCCCTCCTCCTCCGCTGTAAGAGTTTTACAAAAAAGAAACTCCTTTAGTTTTGTGACCCTACCTTCGCCCTTTATCCCCCTACAACGACAAACCCTATTCTAAATACCACTTCCTTGCCTTCGCCTACTATCTGGCAACCCTTATCCACTCAACCCCATCTCAAAAGCACAAGCTTGCCTGCTAGCGTTTATTATGGACGGGGACTGGGTCCTAAAGGAGGGCGAACTCGCAGGAAGCTTTCACTGAAACCTATGCCGTCAGGCCTCGTTTGAATACATTCTACCCGTTAGGTTTTTCTAAAAAATTACAGCTGTAGTATCTTCCTATGTCAATATGGCTATGTCCCAATTCTTGATTGATTTTGTGTCTATTATAGTTCTATCAGATTTCTCAACTTCAAGTTCTTCTGTGATTTTCAACATATCTGTATCTACAGTTTTTTCTGAAGCAAACGGAAAATTGCTTTTTTGCTTAATGAAAAAGCTAAAAAGATGCAACCTCTAAAGGTAAGTTCACACAGAGAGCTTTGAGCTCCCTTTTTTATTTTAAAGTTACAAAAAGAATAATCAGCCAAAAATTGGAATCAAATTTCTAAATTGGACTGTATTCTTTGAGTAAACAAGAAAAAAGGGGGGCTACGAATTGGATGTGCCCAATTAGTTTAGAGGGCAGAAGGGCAGATTCCTTTGGAGGCTTAAAAAGCCTAACAAAGATGAATTTACTTAAATTAAACAAAGCTTAACATAAAAATTGTAGGAGATAGAATACATCATAACAAGCAAGCGCGGCGATAAAACATTATGAAAACCTCTAAAAATATTAAAACATTATAGCGTAGGAGGTAGCCATGAACGAAAAACTCTGTCCAAAGTGTGAAATCTTGCCAAAATTTCCGGGAGAGAAAGTTGATGTGGTTATTTTTTCCTCTATAGATTTCCTGATACAAAAAGTGGCAAAGCTTCTTTCTGAAAGCAACTTCTCGTATAACTTACTTCAAGGGCAGATACTTATTCCAGAGGTAAATATGGAAGAGTTAATATCAACCCTTGCCAATCAACCTTTAAGTGAAGCTGAAAAAGAAGATTTGAAGGTCGGATTTCTTACAAAGGGAGAGAATTTACTTTCCGTTATTCCTCGATTAAAATCCTTGAGCGTTTATTCAGCTATTTTAAGGTATACCGAATACCTTGAGATTTTAGAGACAAATAGACTAACCGTATACTTCCATCCTATTGTGAACCTAGAAAGAAAGGAGGTTTATGGTTTTGAATGCTTGATAAG
>Ga0080004_1167517_pt1 | contig 72162 bp, 57 predicted proteins | sample WasSprMetagenome_FD_69207 | JGI IMG/M metagenome (GOLD analysis project Ga0080004, IMG submission 69207) | Sulfidic aquatic microbial communities from Washburn Spring, Yellowstone National Park, USA - WS (SPADES assembly) (version 2) | ecosystem: Environmental > Aquatic > Thermal springs > Hot...
CTCTATGCTCCATGCTCCTCCTTATCCCATGGCCCATGTCAAGAGGTAACAAGGGGCAAAGGGCAAGAAGCAAAGGGCAAGGAACACCATGCTCCATGCTCTATGCTCCATGCTCCTCCTTATCCCATGGCCCATGTCAAGAGGTAACAAGGGGCAAAGGGCAAGAAGCAAAGGGCAAGGAACACCATGCTCCATGCTCTATGCTCCATGCTCCTCCTTGGGCAAGGGGCAAAGGGCAAGGAGCAAAGGGCAAGGAGCACCATGCTCCATGCTCTATGCTCCATGCTCCCCTTTGGGCAAGGGATAGGATGTTGTCTTGACCGCTGTTGTGGTTATCGGGTATAATTGAATTGGGCCGTCCATCCTGGGATTGACAGGTGTAAGGATTTGTGGTAAAATTTATGGCAGACGGGTCTGAGCAAGCAAGGAGGGTGGAGGATGAAGGGAAGATTTGAGAAGGCGGTGCTTGTGATCGTATTCGCTTTTCCCTTAGCATCCGTCGTTGGATGCACGGTGGGGACAGGCTCTCCCAAGAAGATAGAGCCGAGGTTGAAGAGGGGGGAGGAGGCGGTTGTGGGGTTCGTCCTCCCGAGGAAGACGGAAGATTTCACAGCCATGGAGGGGCCGATCCTGGACATGGCCGAGAGGTCTCCGTATGATATAAAGGTCGAGTTCGGCTACGGGGATGGGACATGTGAGAGCCAGGCCTCCATCATAGAGAGGATGCTCGGGATAGAGAAGCTAAGGGTTTTAGCGGTGTATCCAGCCATGGACGATTTCAAGCCCCTCGTCAAGGCGATGAAGAAGGCGAGGAAGAAGAGGATAGCCGTCTTGGCGATGGAGATCCCTCCGCCAGGCTTTAAGCCTACCTCCACCATCCTCTCCGACGACATGGGCGGTGGCTGGATGGTGGCCGATTACGTAGTTAACAGCCTTCCGAAGGATACTCCTCTGAAGATAGTGGTCCTGGACGTAAAGGAGCCGAAGAAGAGGAAGCTTTCGCCTATTGAGAAGCTCATGATATCGAGGATAAAGGACAGGTCGAAGGGGCTGGAGGATGGGTTTTATCCTTATCCGGAGAAGAAGGTTTTGGAAAGGCCCAAAGTCGAGAACGACAGGGCGGCCGTTAAAAGCTTCCTTCTGGGGAAGCTGAAGACGGATTACAAGGACGTAGATTTCATAATGGCCCCGACGGACGAGATGGCCCTCGGGGCCTTGGATGCGGTAAGGGAAACGGGGGCGAAGGCGAAGGTAACAGGGTATGGGAACAGCCAGGAGGCGATATCCGAGATCTCCAAGGGAGGTCCTTTGATCCTCACTGTAAAGGATCAACCCGTGGAGATAGGGAAGAAGGCGATGGATCGGGCGTTAGCGTATTTTAACGGGGAGGATCTGGGCAAAAGATACGATGTCGACGTAGCCATCGTAGATATAAAATCCCTGCCCGCCCAGACGGCGGCCAAGTGATCCAAGGCTTTAAACGCTTTGGATCCACATAGATGTTGGGGGTGAGGTTCATGAAGGATCCCAAGAATTTGAGGGATTTGGGCAAGGGCTTCGAAAGGGTCATGAGCCCTGTGAACGTAAAGGCCCTCGCCCTTGTGGATCAGCTAATCGTCCTGACCGACGAGAACGATAGAAGGCGCCCGCTCCTATACCAGCTCAGGAACCAGATAATAGAGGATGGGTTGACGTTGCAGGAGGCGAGGAGGGTCATAGAGGAATTGGAGAGCGCTTTGGATAAGGTCACCTCACCCGCCAACAGGATAGGGACCTATCTCGGATCCCCTAAGGAAGGGGTAGCCCATGTCGTCGTCGGGGGCTCGGAATATTATGCGAACGTGGATCCGAGGATAGATATATCTTCCCTTAAGGTGGGGACGAGGATACTCCTTAACGATGCGTATGCCGTCGTAGGCGATCTCGGGTATAGCCCCTCCGGTCCCGTTGGGAAGGTCGTCGATGTCCTCTCCGATGGGAGGTTAAGGGTTGGCCAGGAGCCCGGGGTTCAGACCTTCATCCTCAATAGGTCCTCGGATCTTGCTTCCGTCTCGATAAGAGTTGGGGATGAGGTCAGGATAGATCCGAACTATAGGGTTGCGATAGAGAGGGTCTTCTCCCCAGGGGCGCAGGATTACTATCTCGAGCACATCCCGGAGATACCGTGGAGCAAGATAGGGGGGCAGAGGGAGGCGATAGAGGCTATAAGGGATGCGATAGAGATGCCTTTGCTATATCCCGAGCTGTTCTCTAAGTTCAATTACTCCCCTCCTAAGGGGTTCCTCCTCTATGGACCCCCGGGATGTGGAAAGACGCTTATAGGGAAAGCAACGGCATATAACCTGACGAAGCAGCTTAGGGAGAAGAGGCAGAAGAACGTGGAGCAATACTTTATGCATGTAAAAGGCCCGGAGATACTGAACATGTGGCTCGGGGAATCCGAGAGGATGATAAGGGAGATATTCAGCAGGGCGAGGGAGAGGAGCAAGGAAGGATATCTCCCCTTCGTCTTCATAGACGAAGCCGAGGCGATCCTGGGGACGAGGAGGGCTATAAGGAACTTAAACATAGCGAATACGCTCGTTCCGATGTTCTGCAGCGAGCTCGACGGGCTCGAATCCCTGAACGAGCTGGTCGTTATCCTGGCGTCGAACAGGCCGGACCTCATAGATCCGGCCGTCCTCAGGCCTGGGAGGATAGATAGGAAGATAAAGGTAAAAAGGCCTGACAGGGATGCGTGCCGGGAGATATTCTTCATCTACCTCACCCCGGATCTCCCATTGGATGAGAAGCTTAAAAGCAGGTTTGGGGAGAACGTCCAGGATTCCATAGAATACCTGACGGAAGTGGTTCTATCGGAGATGTGGGCGAGGAACGATAAGACGAAATACCTCGAGATCTTCTTCAGAAGCGGGAAGAAGGAGGTCCTTTACTGGTCGGATTTCGCAAGCGGGGCCATAATAGCTTCCATCGTTAGGAGGGCGAAGGAGAAGGCGATAAAGAGGTCCGTGAGGCTTGGGAGGGAATGTGGGATATCCGAAGAAGACCTCTTAACATCCTTATATGAGGAGTATGAGGAGGGCGAGATATTCCCAACCACCGATAATATAGAAGATTGGATGAAGCTCCTCGACTACGATATAGAGAACGTAGCCAAGGTCGTCCCAATTAGGGGTTCGGCAAGGAAACAGATCTCCTTTGGCGAGGTCATATGAGCGGGATAGGGGGAGAAAGAAGGATATTCGGGATAGAGACGGAATATGGGGTAATGGTAGATGGCGATTTCGACCCCGTCTTGGAGTCCGTATCCATCGTCAGATCTTATCTCCACTCCTCCCCGAGATGGGACTACAGCCTCGAGGACCCGAGGATGGACATGAGGGGTTTCAGAGCCCCCGAGCTCCTTGAACCCCCGGATGAGAAGGAGCAGAAGGGGAAAGGATATCGCTCTTACGAGGAGATAAGGAGCGATATAGTCCTTCACAACGGGGCGAGGTTCTACAACGACCATACACATCCGGAGTTCTCAACCCCCGAATGCTCCTCCCTGGTGGATATAGTGAGATACGACAAGGCGGGGGAGAGGATACTGCTCCTATGCAGGAGGAAGAGGGAGGAGGAAAGGGGGAGCAGGGTTTATATATACAAGAACAACACCGATTTCCATGGACATAGCTATGGATGCCACGAGAACTACCTCGTAAGGAGGGATCTGCCGTTCGATCAATTAGTCCAGGGCCTGATCCCATTCTTCGTGACGAGGCAGATATTCTGCGGGGCTGGGAAGGTCGGGTCGGAGATCAAGGAGGAGGGCGTGAATGTGCGCTACCAGCTATCCCAAAGGGCGGAGTTCTTCACAAAGGAGATGAGCGTCGACACAATGCATCAGCGGCCGATAATAAACACGAGGGACGAGCCACATGCGGACCCGGCAAGGTATAGGAGGCTTCACGTCATAGTCGGGGACTCGAACATGTCCGAGTATGCTACGGCGTTGAAGGTAGGGACGACGAGCCTTGTTCTCGACATGATAGAGGAGGGGGGGTGGGGGGAGTGGATAGTATTGGAGGATCCTGTTAGGGCGATAAAGGAGATATCGAGGGATGAGGGGATGAGGTGGGAGGTTAGGCTTGGCGATGGTAGGGTTAGCAATGCCGTTGATATACAGAGGATGTATTGGGAGGAGTGCAGGAGGAGGTATGAGGGGAGGGATGAGGAGACGGATTGGGTTTTGAGGGAGTGGGGAGGGGTTTTGGAATGTCTTGGGGAGGGGAGGGTATGGGATCTTGTTGACAGGGTCGACTGGGTTGCGAAGAGATGGCTTATAGAGAGGTTTATGGAGGAGGAGGGGGTTGAGTGGGGGGATCCATGGCTTCAGAGCATAGATCTCGAGTATCACAACATAGATCCCGAGTCCGGGCTTTATTATTGTCTTGAGAGGATGGGGTATGTCAGGAGGGTTGTGAGGGATGAGGATATAGAAAAGGCCATATCGGAACCACCAGCAAATACAAGGGCGAAGGCGAGGGCCGAGGCCATGAAGATCTTACATGAGAAGAGGATAAAATGCATAGTCGATTGGGATTCGATATATCTGGAGAACAGAGGCCATATAGACATGAAGGATCCATATGATACTTATTCGACCCTCATATCGTATTTGAAGGGCTTAAAGGGGAATTCGAGGCCTTGATCAAATGAGCTTTGCTATCCTCGACGATACGTCCTGCGCGAAGTGATTTATTAAGTCCATGACGTATTCGACGACGTCGAGCTTTGGATCGACGACCAGGGGGGTTAGGTCCATAGCGTATATGGCCGACCCCATCCTATCTACCTCGTGGGATTGGAGGTAGGTGGCATTCGCCTTTCTCCTCCCCATGGTCGCTATATCATACCTCTTCCCTCCCGATATCTGGGAATCGAAAATCCCTAAAAGGGCGAGGGCTAAGTTTTCCCTCTCCGAAACGTCGAATACGATCTTGTCCTCATCCACCAACCAATCGAGGCCTCCCCAAGCCTCGCATCCGTAAATTCGCTTTGGCCTTAAGCGAGGAGGCAGCTCCCTTAGGGCCCGAATGGCCTTTAGCGCGACGGCGACATGGGTATCGTGTTTATCCGCAAGGCTATGGGTGTATAGGATCGACGGCTTGGCCAAGGAAACAAGTTCCTTTATATCCTCTATGGGGTCTATATTCCTCGGATCCTTGACCTCGGCGCTGGAGTAGTTGAGGAGCGCCAAAGCCCCATATTCCCCTACCACCGCCGCCTTCTTCTGCTCCCTCCTCCTTATATCCATCATCTCTTCGTCGGAGACGTCGGCATATGGGCCGCTCCTTGGACTTCCCCTTCCATCCGTTGCCGTTACCCCGAAGAACCATTTTTCTTCCTCCCCGAAGCACCTCAAGATCCCATCATAGGCCGTTATCTCGAGGTCGTCCTGGTGTGCTACGATCCCCATATGGGTTGTCCTCGAGATCGCCTCCTCTAAGGGCTTCCCATCCGGAACGAATATCTCGGATCCGGCCTTTCTCAGCGTTATCCTCACTCCTTCTTCCCCCTTAAGGCCAGAAGGGATAGAGAGGCCTGCCCAGAAGAAGGGCAAGCATGGATATGGAACCGCCGATTACGAAATCCCCCATTATCAACCCGAAGAAGAAGGGGGATGCCTTTCTATAAGCCCCTATCCCTCCATAGCGCATCGTTATCGTCTTCGCCAGCCAGGCTATGAACAACGGAAGCCATATGTGGTCCATGGACCAGCTTCCCGAGACGGCGAATCCAACCGGGTGGAATGGCCACGAGATGAACCTTACCCTCATCGCCATGAGGAAGAAGGCGAATAGGAAACCTATGATGGTGAAAATAGTCTCCTGGGCCCTAAATCCCTCTGGATTTTGAAGCCAACCGGTAAGCCTGTTGAACGGCTCCCATCCGAAGGCGGCCGTTATCGGCCAATACATCTTCGTCCCAGCCCCATGGATGTAACATAGGTGGAGGAGGGCCCAGAATGCCGCTATGGATCCCATGACGACGGCCACGATCTGAGCTAAGGCCAATCCCTTATTGTCTATCCCCGTCCTCTCAGCGAGCTTAAACCCCTCCAGCGAATGGGCCATGGGATGTCCGCGATATGCCCTGTTGAACCAGAAATAATACGAGAACGCCGTCAGGTTCCTCGGCCCAAGGTGTTTGGTTCCGATGGCATAGGCCATCAACTGATCCGGACCGGCGAAATGGAGGTCGTGAGCTGGGGGACCGAGTTCCGCCCTCATCCTCGTTATGGATATGGATATGAGCATGTAAACGATGTAAAAGACGAGGGCGACCGGGATCGACATCCCTATCATAAGGGAAAATGCCATGAAGAATAGGAAGGAGAGGGCGAGGATGCCGGTGGCGCTCCTATATCCCATCGGTTCCTTGGAGTCATCCGCCCCGTTTTTCGAGGTGAGCCTTCTCCATATCGTCCTTATATGGGCTCTGCTCAGCCAGATGGCTATGATGCCAAGAGCTATGTAGGCTCCGGATGTCTGTCTATCTATATAAGGGAAGCCGGGCAACCCTTCCCATCCCCCTATCGCCCCTATGACCCTCTCGAACTTCCAGAACAGGTAGAAGAACCAGCAGGAGAATATGAGGTCGACGGGCATGAAGAAGCCGAGCCCTATGGCACAAGGGTAAAACGATATCCCAGTCCCTCCTATAGCGCTCCACGGCCTCTCGGTGAAGAGGTATCCTATGTCCCTACGCCTTACGTTTATCGCTGGGAAAGGTGGGTAGAGGACATGTATCGTGTTCACGATGTCTATCACGGCGACCAAAAGGAACGCTATCCGGAACATCCTATCGGAGAAAAGGGAACCCGGGGATCTCGCGAGCTGGAGCGGGAGGGCGACGACGGGATATGATAGCTTTTCGTTCTCTATCCATTCCTTCCTGAGGAGCGAGTTTATGGCGAGGAACCCGAGGAACAGGACAGATATGAAGACCACCCATATGGAGACCGGAAGGATCCATGGGAGCAAGTTTCTGAGGAGATATAAGCTCGATCCACCTTCGTAATAACCCCTTAATGCGGTCATGTCGGATACCGTGAGCCATTTCGGGATATACCTGTGGAATAGGCTTTGCCATTGGTTTTCAGGGGAAGCGAACCAGAACGCATGTCCGAGGGCTGGGAGCAAGACCTGGATGAAGTCATGGCCAGCTACGGCGGATGCGAGGGAAAGCATGACGTATATGACGAGTAGTTCCTGGGGGGAGAGCTCCCTTCCCGGGAATGCCCTCTTCACAACCCAGTTCAGCCCTATCAGGATGGTCATGATGTATATGACGTTGAAGAAGAGGGAGATGGTGGTAGGGTGGCCGGAATACCAAACGAGCTCCATCTGCATTATCCAGAAGGCGTTGAAGGGCATAAGGATAAGGGATATAAGCAGGGACCTCCACGTTACCCCCTTAAGCCTTATGTCCCTTTTCTCCACTAATACCTTCTGAAGGACCTCTTCGCTCATGTGAATACAATCAAATCTTCCCTATAGACCTTAAAACCTTAAGAAGCATCTCCCTCTCCTCCTGGGTTGCCGGGAGGAGCGGAGGCCTTGGGGAGCCCACATTCCTCCATGTCATCGAAACGGCTTCCTTTATCATCGGGATTGGGTTTATGCGTCCTTTTCCCGAAAGCGCTTTGAAAAACGGATATAGCTTAAGGTTGAGCTCTATCGCCTTTTCAACATCTCCCTTCAAGAAGCTGTCTATCATCTCCTTGACCATATCCCCGACTATGTGGGATCCGCCGCTCACAACCCCGACCCCGCCTTGGCATAAGACCTGGAGGATCATCGTATCGTCTCCGGAATAGATGACGAAATCGTCGGACCTCTTTGCCAGGAAGAATTCGGATGTCTGTGTTGGGTTCATCGCGGCCTCTTCCTTTATGGCTTTTATGTTCTCTATCTCCGAGAGCCTCGCCACAAGGTCCGGGGATATGTTCACACCGGTAAAAAGCGGTATGTTGTATAGGATTACCGGGAGCGATGTCGATTCCGCAACGGCTTTGAAATGCTCGAACATCCCATCCTGTTCGGGCTTGCAATAATAAGGGGAGACGACCATGACGGCGTTATATCCGAGGGATTCCGCTTCCTTGGTCAGCTCTATGGCATCGCGGGTATATATGGCTCCTGTCCCGGCTATAAGTGGTATCTCGTTCCCAACGGCTTCCTTGATGACGGCCATGAGCCTCTTCCTCTCTTCCATGCTTAGGGCATAAAACTCCCCCGTGGTTCCACAAACTATTATGGAGTCGCAGAGCTTCCTCTCGACGAGCATCCTTGCGAGGTCCGAGGCGAGATCGTAATCGATCTCTCCATCTTCCCGGAAGGGGGTGATCATCGGAAGGAGAACCCTTCCAACGACTTCCTCAAGCCTCTCTTTCCCCATCATATCCCCTCCTTGCTAAAAGAACTGGTGCCGGAGGTGGGACTCGAACCCACACGAGCCCCGCGGGCTCGCTGGATTTTGAGTCCAGCGCGTCTACCAATTCCACCACTCCGGCACCTTTTCCAGTAAAATTATACCAAAACTCGCCCTGCCAAGTCAATAATGACCGGAGTTGACCGCAAACCTCCTTCCATGTTATAATACGCGAAGAAGGAGGGAAGGTGTTATGTTTCCGGAAGAGCTTTTCATCAGGCATTATCTCGATATGTCCAGGTGGAAGGAGTTGGAAGGCAAGTATCCCGCGCTCCTCAGGGAAGAGGACATCGTATGGGAACCCCTCGATAGGATAGGGCAGGTCTTGGGGGATTTCCCGCTTCCCAATCCTTATGGATCGGATCCCTCATGTCTCGAGCCCATCTCGCTCCGCGGTGGGGAGATAGAAGGGAAGGTGGTGGTCGAGGAAGGGGTGGAGATAGAGCCATTTGTGGTTATAAGGGCGAGGGATCATCCGATATTCATCGGGAAGGGAACTAAGATAATGGCCTTTTCCAGGATAGAGGCTCGGGATGGGGAGCTATACATAATGGGCGATGCCATAATTGGGCCTTATACCTATATCTCGGGGAACGGGCTTATATCCAGAGGTGCGGCTATTTCCTCCTCCTCCATAAGGGGCAAGTTCTTCATAGGGGAAGGAAGCTCCCTTTGCGGAAGCTTCGTAGATGGCCCGGCGTTCATAGGTTCTGGATGCGACGTAAGACATGGCTCGGTCATACGGCAGAACTCCTTCCTCGGAGATGGGGTCGAGTTCAGGAGCGAGTGCAAGAACTCGATCGTGCTGGATGGATCCAAGGCATCGCATTACTCGTATATCGGCGACAGCATAGTCGGGTTCGACGTGAACCTCGGGGCCGGCACGAAGACCGGAAATCTGAGGATAGACGAGATGGAGGTCCAGATCTCCTTAAGAGGGAAGGTTTACAGGACAGGCCGGAGGAAGTTCGGGGCCATTATAGGCGATGGAACGCATACAGGCTGCCTTGTCGTGTTCAACCCAGGAGCCCTCATAGGGCCTGGATCCGTCATATACCCCTCCATGACCCCTCGCGGCTATTACCCACCGCGATCGATCGTAAGGCAGAAGGGGTGAGGAGGGCTATAGCTCCGCTTCGTCGAGAACGGCCGGGATATACCTATCCCATCCAAGCGACATGATGTGGACCCCCTGGCACATGTGTTTCATCTGCCTTATAAGCCTTCCTGCGATCTCTACGCTCTTCTTCGGCCTGTCCTCCCTCGAGACAGAAGCCAGTTCCGCGATGAGCTCATCCGGAACGAAGACGCCCGCTACGTTCTCGTTCATGTAGCGAGCCATCGCAGGAGACTTTAAAAGGACCATGCCGAGCATGATCGGCACCCCGAACCTTTGTACCTTTTCCATGAAACGCTCAAATAGCCTTACGTCGTAAACGGCTTGGGTCTGGAAGAACTGAGCCCCGGCTTCGATCTTCTTCTCCATCTTTATAAGCTGCAGTTCGATCGGCTCATATCCTGGGCTCACGACGGCTCCGAGGAAGAAGGTAGGCTTGCCATCGAGTTCGTTTCCCATCATATCGTGGCCCTCCATCAATCCCTTCGCCGCCTTGAGCAGCTGGACTGAGTCCAAGTCGAAAACCGGCTTCGCCTGCGGATGATCTCCTAAGGTGACGTGATCTCCCGTCAGGCAAAGGACGTTTTCGATGCCAAGCACCGCTGCGCTCAGCAAATCCGATTGCAGCGCGATCCTGTTCCGATCGCGGCATGTGACCTGAAGTATCGGCTCGAGTCCACGCTGTTTTAGCAGGTAGCATGTGACGAAGGAGCTGAGGCGCATAACGGAGCTCTGCTGGTCTGTTACGTTGAACGCATCAACACGCTCTTTGAGCTTTTCGGCCTCCTCCAACACGGGTTCTATGTTTGTGCCCTTCGGTGGCCCGACTTCAGAAGTTATGACGAACTCGCCGCGCTCGAATTTCTCACTTATTCGGCTCATGGTATCACTCCTTTCATATCGCCTTTCGCTCAAGTGCCCATAAGCGTGAGTTGCGAAGCTCTTTGCTTGGCATATATTTCTGGAAATCCTTCGGCGGAATATATCTCCTAAGCAGGTCTAATCGGTTAATGCGCTTTAGCCGTTGGTAGATTAAATACCAACCGCAGTCGAGCTCCGGATCGACCTCGCATTTTCCGTTGTTCGTCCCTCCGCAAGGACCGTTGAGCAAGGATTTTGCGCATAGCGTTATCGGGCACAGCCCTCCGGTTATATAAAGCAAGCAATCCCCACACTGGTTACATCTTTCCGTCGACTGCCAGAGTCCAGGGGTGCCCCTTAAAGATAGCGTGTTAAAGGCCGGATATGCGACCTTGTCCACCGTATTGGCCACCGCTTGCACTCCTACGCCGCACGACATAACGAGGATGCAGTCGGAGGAATCTAATTCGTCGATATGCCTTGCAAGATTTAATCCGACCAATGCCTTATTGCAGAGGAACTCGATCACAGCATAACCTGTTACGACCTTCCTCTCCCCTTCCAGTCGTTCCTTCGTTTCGAGCACCTTGGCTTCGCCGCCAACCTCGGCGCCCACCGGGCAACCGCCGCAGGCGGCGATGAATATGCGCCCGTCGCCGTTGAGAAACCCCAACACCTCCTCAAAAGGCTTCGGCTCGACTATTAGCATCGTTCACCCCTCCTTCGTCAACGATGAAATCGCTTCCTGCACCTTTCGCTTCACGGCATCGACATAAGCATCCATTCGCTCCTTCAGAACGTGCGAGGGTTCATCTGCGGGCTTGAGGGAGGCGATCTGTATGCCTATAAACATGGTTCGCATCGGTCGAGTTCTAACCATTTCCGCAAAGGCGAGCATATCGGCAACGCCGAATTCATGGAGCGAAATCGGGCTGGCTCGCTCGGATTTCATCACCTCTTCGGCCGGCAGTTCGACCATCTCCCCCGGAGCGATGCCGATGTCAACGGCATCTATAAGGATGAGGATGTCGGCATCCTCGATAATGGACAGGCATGAAATACCACCGGTTCCGGCATCTATCACCTCGACGCCTTCCGGCAATGGATGCTTGCGAAGCTCGTTCGCTATATGCACCCCTATTCCGTCATCGCCCATGAGCAAGTTGCCCAAGCCGAGAACCATTACCTTAGGCAATGAGCTTTGCCTCCCCGAGTTTCCGGCCATGCGATCCGAACATATGAACCGCACATGCAAGGCATGGGTCGAAGGAGCGGACCACACGCACGACCTCAAACGGGTTCTCGGGATCCCTTACCTTGGTGCCGATCAACGCTTGCTCGATAGGCCCATGGTTTTCCGAATCGTCCTTCGGCGATGCGTTCCACGTAGTTGGGGAGATGATCGAGTAGTTTGCGATGAGGCCGTTTTGGATGCCGATCCAATGTCCAAGGCATCCCCTTGGGGCATCGACGAGCCCAACGCCTTCCGCCTCGCTCGGCATCTCATAAGGGATATATGCTGGCTCGCCCGGCTTTAGCTTTAGAACCCATTCGGCGAGGGCGTCGGCAATGAGCTTTGCCTCGACAGCACGAGCGATATGCCTTCCCATGAGCGAGAACATCGCCTCAATGCCGACGGATAGCCTTTGGAGGACGCCGTCCAGCTCCTCCTTGACGTTCTCGTCCCCGTAAGCATAGCTGATGAGGATGCGTGCAAGCGGTCCAACTTCATGTGCGGATCCATCGTATCTGGGGGACTTAATAAACGAATACGCCCCTTCCTTTTCCACGTTCGGCATCCCATCATCCGTATACCACGAATGGCGAACCGATTCGCTTATCCTGCTCACATCGAGTTGCTTATAGACGAGGGAATTATCGGTGCTTCCCTGCTTCATTAACCTTTTGCGTTTCTGATAATCCGGCTCCGAGCCATCGAGGTCGAAGAAGCCGAAGGAGAGCAGGCGTTTACACCCCACACCTATTTCAAAACAATCGCTATAGGCCCTTGCGATCCTTTCCACATCCGGCAAGTATGCGTTTACGATGAAGTCGCGCAGCTCATTGACACGCCATAGGAAGGAAACGATCTTATCCGTTGTGGGCTCACATGTAACGCCGCCTGCAACTATGCCAGCCTGTATAGGTGTCCTTCCCCCGAACAGGCTTAGCATTTCATGGGCCTTGCGTCGCATCTCAAGTGCATGAAGGTAGTGGAGCGCCAGCGCTTTGTTGTCTTCATCTCTTAGCCTATAGTCCCCTTCATAACGGGGCACAAAGGGCGCTAAGTAACCGCGCTGGATGAACTGCTTAAGGCGGTCGAAATCGTTTTCCTTATACTCTGATGCCTTTGCCATATCGACGTAATCGAGGGAACTTAGGTGATAGAAGTGAAGGATATGGTTATGCACATATTCTGATCCCAAGATTAGGTTTCGCAATATGCGTCCATTGTCTGGGATCTTGTCCGAGATGCCGAATGCTGCATCCAGGGAAAACGCCGAAGCCGTTCCATGTGGGACCGGGCAGACGCCGCAAACCCTTTGCGTTAGCCTTGCCGCATCCCTTGGATCTCGTCCTTTTAGGATGAGCTCGATCCCGCGGTAGAGCACGCCGGAACTACGGGCATCTACGATGATGTCCTTCTCGTCGAGGACTACCTCTATTTTAAGGTGGCCCTCGATTCGCGTCATCGGATCGATGGTTATCTTTCGCATCTCCTCCCCCACTCCTTTTAGTGAATTTCAAATCCGAGGTCCGATCATTGTGCAGGGTTTGTAAAGCGCAACTTGCCGGATACCTCATCTATGGTGAGATGAGGCAAACGTTCCTCGAAGAAACGCTCATATAAGGGCGACATGAGATCTGGGAATCCGGGCTCGCAGCATCCGATACACGGATGTCCGTTATCTATACACCAATTGATGCCGCCGTTCCACTTACGAAGTGGACAATCGGAGAAGGTGAGGTAACCCTTGCAGCCCAACTCATATAGGCATCCATCCTGACCGAACCTGTGCGCCATGCGACCTGTATCGAAGTATCCTCGCCTTGGGCAGTTATCGTGAATAAGCTTTCCATAGAACAGTTTCATTCGGCCGAGTTCATCGAGCTCCTGGGGCTTCGGAAGTCCATGGAGCATGATATATGCGCATGTACCTATAAACCAATCCGGGTTAGGTGGACATCCGGGAACGCGGATCGCTGGCGTCTCTACGTTCCTCATGCGCATGAACTCGGGGATGCTCATCGCCCCGGTCGGATTTGGACGTCCCGCAGGTATTCCGCCAAACGAGGCGCAGGTTCCCAAGGCCACCACCGCCATCGCATCCCTTGCGAGCTCGTATGCATGTTCCATCAGCGGTATTGGCTTTCCGCCTCGTTCTCCTACCATGCAGTAGAGGCCTCTATCGGCGGTCGGTATCGCTCCTTCCATCACAAGCAAGTAGCTTTTTGGGAACGCCTCCCTCGTTTCGGAAAGCAGTTCTATTATAGGCTCTCCAGAGCCCGCCATGAGCGTCATGTGAAAGCGCAGGTTGATGTGCTTTCCTGGAGCGAGTTCGTCGAGAAGCACGTTGGCTATCGACGGGCGAACGGAATTCAGGACGGAGATGCTACAGCCCGTGCAAGTTGCACCCTGCAGCCACACAACCGGTATCTCGACAGTCCTTTCCATCCTTTATCCCTCCTTGATCAGCATAATGCCAATCCACGTTTGTCGCTGTTATTTAGCATTTTATACAACTGCGAGCTCCCTTGTCAAGGCCTCGCGATCTATTATGTGACTGCGTCGCCCACGTTGGAATTGAAAAGATAGGATGGATGATTTAGATTGCGAGTTGTGGATTGCGAAAAGATGGGTTACCATTTCTCATTTTTCGCAATTCGCCTTTCGCCATAAAACCAGGGCAGGTCCCTGACCTGCTCTGTGAAATAAGCACAATTTTACAGGGGCCTGCCCCTACAAGGATACATTTTGGAACGTCGTTACGTTTTTCCCCGCAGGAGTTGCAAGGACTCCCATGCCCTGCTCCTGACCTCATCGCTCTCGTCGTTCTCGTAAACCTCCTCAAGGGCAGGGACGGCTGCTTCATCCCCCAACTCGCCCAGAGCCCAGGCGGCGGACAAGCGGACGTCCTCGCTCTCATCTCGCAGGGCTTCGATTAAAGCGGGCACGGCCGACCGATCTCCCAATTGACCCAGTTGCCAAGCGGCACGGGAGCGAACACCCGCCAGGCTTGACCTCAGATCTTTCAAGCACTTAAGGACCTCTTCGTTCATTTTCCTTCCTCTTTCTGTAATCCTCGATCGCTGCCTTGATGCCCTCTTCGGCCAAGAGGGAACAATGCATTTTAATAGGAGGCAGGCCGTCAAGGGCGTCGGCTACGGTCTTATTGGTCACCGAGAGCGCTTCCTCTATCGTCTTCCCCTTGACCAGCTCCGTAACCATGGATGATGTTGCGATGGCCGCCCCACAGCCAAATGTCTTGAACTTGATGTCCTCGATGCGGTTATCCTTGACCTTAATGGTGATCATCATCATGTCGCCGCAGATAGGGTTTCCCACCAAGCCTACACCATCGGGGTTTTCTATCTCCCCCATGTTGCGAGGATGGAGGTAGTGCTCCATCACCTTCTCGCTATACCAGCCAAATTGTTTCATTTCTATCTCACCTCCTGATGACCCGAGGTTAAGGGCGCCGCCTTGGGCCGGCCATGGCCGAGAATGGCATCCTTGGCGAGAAGATGGATATCTCCCGCAGCCTGGCTACGATGGGAGGAAGCTTCTCGATGACGTAGTCGACATCCTCTTCCGTGTTCTCCCTTCCCAAGCTGAACCTGATGGAGCCTTGGGCCAAGGCCGGATGAACCCCCATGGCCAGGAGCACATGGGATGGTTCCAGAGAGGCGCTGGTGCAAGCCGAGCCGCTGGATACTGCTATCCCTTCCAGGTCTAAACCCATGATGATCGACTCCCCTTCTACGTACTCGAAGCAGAGGGAAAGCGTTCCCGGCAGGCGCTTAGTGGGATGGCCGTTGAGGTAGACATGGTCGATGCGCTCCTTGATCCCCTCGTATAGCCTCTCCCTAAGGGCCGTCAGGCGCCTTGCCTCTTCTTCCATCTCGCCCATCCTCAGCTCAAGCGCCTTGGCCATGCCGACTATCCCAGCTACGTTCTCCGTCGACGCCCTCTTCCCCCACTCGTGATGGCCGCCGTGAAGAAGGGGATCTATCCTCGTTCCCTTCCTTATGTAAAGCGCTCCTACCCCTTTTGGCCCGTAAAACTTATGGCCGGAGAGGGAGAGGAGGTCCACCCCAAGCTCATCCACCTTTGTGGGGAGCTTACCCACGGTCTGAACGGCGTCGGTATGGAAATATACCCCCATCTCCCTGGCAATGCGGCCGATCTCGGAGATGAGCTGGATAGTGCCTACCTCGTTGTTGGCATGCATGATGGTGATGAGGATGGTCCTATCGGTGATGGCCTTGCGCACGTCGTCCGGATCCACCATGCCATACCCGTCCACGGGCAGGTAGGTGACCTTGAACCCCTGCTTCTCCAAGTATCGGCAGGTATGGAGGACGGCATGGTGCTCGATGCGGGAGGTGATGATGTGATCGCCTCTATTTCTATTGGCATAGGCCACACCCTTAATAGCCAAGTTATCGGCCTCCGTCCCGCTTCCGGTGAAGACCACCTCCCTGGGTTCGCATCCCAAAACCTGAGCTACCTTCGCCCTCGCCTCCTCGATCGCTTCCCTGGCCCTTATACCGAAGGAGTGGAGGCTGGAGGGGTTACCGAATTGGTCCTTAAGGAAAGGCAACATAGCCTCCAGAACCTCCTCCCGCAGAGGAGTAGTAGCGTTATGATCCATATAGATTGGCTTCATCTTTATCCCCCCTCGTTTTGCTTGGCGAAGCGATCCCAGCCCCATGGTTCATCCAGGATCGTCACCTCGACCTTCTCAACGCCTTCTATGCCCCTAACCTTGCTCCTGACCTGCTCGATGAGATAACCCGCCACCGGGCAGTTGGGGGTGGTATTGCCGGTGTTATCTTCGCCTCCTCGGGCACGGGCTTTAGAAGAGCGCTCTCCAGGGCCTGCACCCTTTCCTCAAGCCTTCTCTGACCCTCGAGCAATTCGGCAATGGCCCTGAGCACGGGGTCTGGGAGCTTTCCGTGCTCCAGGTCCTGGCTCGAGATCGCTTTTTCCGCGATCCTCGCCGGCACCCCTACCACCGTGGTTCCGGGGGGAACGGATTTTACGACCACCGAACCGGCTCCGATCTTCGCCCCCTTCCCCACGGTGATAGGCCCCAATATCACCGCCCCCGCACCGATGATCACGTTGTCCTCGATGGTGGGATGGCGCTTCTTCTTCTCCAAGCTCGTCCCTCCCAGCACGACGCCCTGATACATCAGGACATCGTCCCCTATCTCCGCCGTCTCGCCGATGACCACTCCAGCTCCATGGTCTATGAAGAACCTCCGTCCTATCTTTGCCCCCGGGTGGATCTCGATGCCTGTCAGAAAGCGATTGATGTGGGAGAGAAGCCTTCCTAAGAAGAACAGCCTATGCTTCCAGAGGAAATGGGCTATTCGGTGAAGCCAGATGGCATGTAAACCCGGATAACAAAAGATCACCTCCCAGACCGTCCTTGCCGCCGGGTCCTTGGAGAAGACGGTTTGGATATCCTCTTTAATCATCCCAAGTAGCCCCATTCCTTTCACCCCGACCTTTTATTCTTCCTCGAAGAGCGTGGTGCTCAGATACCTCTCCCCGGTGTCCGGAAGGATAACCACGATGAGCTTTCCCTTGTTCTCGGGCCTGGCCGCAACCTGAAGGGCGGCATGTGCAGCCGCGCCTGAGGAAATGCCAACCAGGATCCCCTCCTCCCTGGCCAGACGACGGGCCATCTTTGCCGCGTCCTCATCCGTGACCTGGATGATCTCGTCCACCAGATCCAGCCTCAGAACTTCGGGTATGAAGCCGGCGCCAATGCCCTGTATCTTGTGACGGCCGGGCTTCCCGCCGGAAAGCACAGGCGAGGCAGCCGGCTCGACGGCGATGGCCACGAAATCGGGCTTGCGGGCCTTGATCACCTCGGCGATGCCGGTTATGGTGCCGCCGGTGCCAACGCCAGCAACGACGATGTCCACCAGGCCATCTGTGTCGCGCCATATCTCCTCGGCGGTGGTGCGGCGGTGGATCTCGGGATTGGCTGGGTTCTTGAACTGCTGGGGGATGAAGTATCGATCGTCGGAAGCCGCCATTTCCTCTGCCTTCCTCACCGCACCGGCCATCCCTTCTTCCCCAGGGGTGAGGATGATCTCGGCGCCAAGGGCTTTAAGGAGCTTCCTGCGTTCGATGCTCATGGTTTCGGGCATGGTTAAGACGAGCTTATACCCCTTGGCGGCGCAGACGAAGGCCAGGGCGATGCCGGTATTGCCGCTTGTGGGCTCAAGGACGGTGAGGATAGCGGTATCACCCTTGAGTCGCCCTTCCCTTTCAGCCGCCTCGATCATGCTCACGCCGATTCTGTCCTTAACGCTGCCTAAAGGGTTGAAGGATTCCAGCTTGGCCACCACCGTCGCTTCAAGGCCCTTAGTCACCCTGTTCAGCCTTACCAGGGGCGTGTTGCCGATGGTTTTGGTGATGTCTGAGTAAATCCTCATCCTTCCTCTTTACCTCCCTTCGGTTTCACCCGAGCCTGATCTCCATAGCCTTGTAAGGGCATATCTCCACGCAGATCCCACAGGCAGTGCATCTCTCCGGTTCGAAGATCACCCTTTTCTCACCGTCGAAGTGGAAGGCCCCCGTTGGGCAATGGACTATGCAGGCTCCACAGGAGGTGCAGAGTTCCTCCCTCATGATCACATCCTGGCTGAGGGGTTGGACCTTTACACCCTTTCCTTCGAGATACTTTATCCCTTGTTGGAACTCCTTATCCTCCCCCTCTATCTCCAGGACCATCAGGCCCTCGCTGTCAGGGGTTATATCCGCTCGCAATATGTTGAAGATGAGGTTGTATTCCTTTACCAGCTTGTAGACGACGGGTTGGTCCACAAGCAGAGGAGGAAATCGCAGGACTAACCTTGCCTTCATCTATCCCACCTCCTTAAAGCTCCTCCAGACGAGGTCTTCTTATCTCGCAAGGCTTCATCTTCATGCCGCTTTCCGGTCCGGGGATTGGCTGAACTGGCTGTGTCAGGAGGAAAGCCCCTTCCTTAATCCAGTTCTTGAGGATTATAGCTATCTCCCTTGCCTTGTAATAGCTGGAAAGGGAGGCCGTTGGCACCTTCTTCCCCAGGAGCTCTATCTCTCCGCTTCTCAGCTGGGCATAGGTGACTTCGGCGAGGATATCCCCCTTCCTGTTAGGATAAGCATCGCTATAATCAACCACAGGAGCGGTTATCTCCTCATCGCTTGCCGATGCTCGGCGGAATATCTCCTCGTTGAGGATGGGGATGGGAACGCCGACCCCTACCGCCAGGCTCACGCCGTATCCCCTCATGCTCACTCCCCTGAGCCATTGAGGGCTCATCTGCTTGAGGTCGCCGATCAAGGCGAGGGTTCCCGCTGGAACCTTCGGTATCCCGATCTCATTGCGAGGGACAGCGGGGCTATGCTGAGTTCCCCACAAGGCGACATACCCTATCCCTCCTCCCAAGAATATGCGGGTTCCCACCCCTATAGTTTCATATAGGGGGTCTTTGAGGAGCGGGCTGAGCTGACCGGCGGAGCAGTAGTTGGCATTTCCGAGGTTGGGCTTGAGGACTCCCATATAGGTATAGATGGTTCGGTTGGATAGATTGACCGCCACGTTGTAGTTCTGGTAAGCGTTGCGGGGGTTGAAGAGGATGGCTTCGTTTATCGTGTTTATATTGATGTATGTTTCCAGCTCCTTTCTTGGGTAGCAATCGGTTCCATAGCTTTCGGCATAAAGGAGGATATCCTTTCCTCTGAGGAGATCCTCGATCACATGTCCTCCTCCGTATTTGAATTCTCCTGGATAGTTGGTGTTTGCGGGGTCGTTTTCGGGGATGGCGGTTGCTCCTATGTAGATGTCGACGGCGGCGAGCCCTCCGTAGGCTGGGACATCGTTCAGCCAAGCGCGTGACTTCTTTATGCGGGGGGAGGTATGGCCGAAGTTAATGAAAACTCCGGAGGAACACATAGGGCCGAACGTTCCCGTTGTTACAACGTCTACCTTTTCCGCCGCCTTCTTATATCCTTCTTCCTTGGCCAGTTCTATTACCTCCTCGGCCGTCAGCACGACGACGGTTCCTTCCTTTATCTTCTCGTTTATCTCTTCTATTGTTCGTTCCCTCAATTTCATCTCCTCCTTTTATTTGGATTTCATCCGGATTAACCGCTATCCTCCTTCGACCACCCCCTTCTACAAATTTTGTATTAGTTTTCTTTTTTATATATTATAGCACGGGATGGTGGGGATGTCAAGGGGGTTGATCGGCTCTTGACATGAAGGGCAAATCCTGATATAATTCAGGATGGAAAGCCAATGAAAAGGCTTTGGCCATGCCAAAGCGGAGGTGAGCGAGATGAGGAAGGCGATGGTGCTGGCTTTTATAGCCGTTATCCTGGTTGGAACGGCCGGGACAGCGGCCTCGAAGGAAACCATCCTGGACAAGATCAACAAGTTCTTCATCAGGCCTCCAAAGGTGAAGGAGGTAAAGCCGCTCCCACCTAAATCCATAACAAAAGGAGGGGTTACGCTCACGGTCCAGATGTTGGACAGATACCAGCTCAGGGACATGATAGCCCCCTTCATATACAGGCCGTGGACCGGATGGTATGGAACCCCAAGAAGGCCCGATATGAGGTTCGGATACGATGCCGAGGCTGGAAGGACGTATGAGAACTACGCCAGGGACGATAGCAGGCTTATAGCGGATCAGGAATATTACTACCTGACAGGCCTCATATACGGAATGAGCTATTATCCCGGCCCTATGTTGGACATAGCCCCTGAGCTCAGGTATCCGAGGGAGGTCATCCCAACAAATCCATTCCTCGACACCATTACAGGAAGGGCTATAGGATGGGCCTTCTCCGTTGAGATAGAGAACAAGGAGAACGACAGGGTCACCGCCGACCTATCCACGGCCATCCTCATAGAGGGCGCGAACCAACACTCGCCTATGGATTACGAGGACCTCATGAGGTGGGCCGTTCGCGAGAGCGGATACAGCCGAATAACAACCCTTGGCTATTACGGGTTCTACGGGGCTACCACCATGAGCCCGGCATTGAACGATTTCGTCAGGAAGGGGACGCCGGGCGTGGTCAGGGTCTTCAAAGGGGCGAAGGAGAAGAGGGTCGTATGCTTTAAGCCCGTCTTGAAGTATGGGCAGCCTGTTAGGATCGTTATCCCCGATGTCACGGTAAGAAATGGGGAAAGGATAAGGGTTATGGACCTCGAGGTCGATCTGACCGACGTCGTAAAGGAGTTCATGGCCAGGGAGATGCCAGCCCCTCCTAAGAAGGAATGCCCTTTTTTGAAGGCGATAAAGGAGATAACGAAGAAGAGATAGGAGGGAAGGAAGGATAGGAGGCTTGGGGGGTTATCATCTCCCCAAGCCTCTTTGATTTTTAAGCCCTTGGGGATGGAGATGAGCGATGAAGCGGACGAAGGAACTCTATATGTCCCTCCTCTTGATCCTAACCTCGATATCCATCGGATGTTCCCTCCCCCTCGTTAAGAAGGATAGGGATACGAGGGGTATAGAGCTGATAAAGGAGGCGTATGGGATAATAAGGGAAAGGTATTTCGAGGAGAAAGACCCCTCCGAGCTCGCACATAGGGCCATAGAGGGGATGACCTCGGGGTTGGATGCCCATAGCGACTTCGTCGAGCCGGAATCCTTTGGGAAAGGGCAGATGTTCCGCTCAGGGATATACGGCTGGACCGGTATACACGTCGGCAAGAGGGGGGAGAGGATAGAGGTCGTCTCGGTCGATGGAGGAAGCCCGGCGGAGATGGCCGGCATAGTCCCAGGCGACTTCATCGTATCCATAGATGGGAAGCAGGTGGGAAGCTTGAGGAACGTGGTCAGCATGTTGGATGGCCCTCCGGATACGGATGTGAGGATCCTTTTAGAGAAGGGGGATGGATCTAAGAAGGAGGTTGTGGTCAGGAGGAAGGCGAGGGAGATAAGGGTCGTCTGGCATAGGATCTTAGATGGCGGGATAGGCTATATAAGGATATCGAGGTTTAACACGAAGGTCACATCGAAGCAGTTCTTCGAGGCGCTCGAGATCCTCTCGGGATGCAAGGGGCTTGTAATAGATTTAAGGCAGAACTATGGGGGTTTCCTCGACCAGGCGTTAGAGGTTGCCGATCCCTTCCTCGAGGAGGGGAAGGAGATAGTGAGGGTAGTAAGCAGATATAAGCCGTATAACAGGTCGTTCAAGGCAACGGGGAAAAAGGAGACGATTGGGGTAAGAACCGTCCTTCTCGTGGACGAAGGCACGGCGAGCGTTTCCGAGGTCTTAGTCGCAGCCCTTAAGGATTGGGGGAAGGCCGTCGTAGTCGGGACCAAGACGTTCGGGAAGGGATCTGTCCAGGACATAGTGCCGCTTTCCGATGGATCCGGGCTCAAGCTGACCGTCGGCAGATACCTGAGGCCTTCTGGGGAGGAGATAGAAGGGGTTGGGATAAAGCCGGATGTGGAGGTAAGGCTTTCGCCTGAGCAGAGGTCCGCAGTGGTGGATAGGTTTTTCTCCGGGATCGACCTCGGAAACCCGGATATGGACCCACAGCTCGAGGAGGCTATAAAGATCTTGGGGTTACAATAGGGAAAAGCAATATCCACCTCCGAGAATGCGGATTATCGCGCTTTTTTATCATAATCCCCTTCTTTATCCTTCCCCTCGTAGGGTGTTCGAATAAGCCCGGGAATCCCAGTTCCTCCACCATGTCCACCTCGAGGGTCGCTGGACGTGTCCTCTCCAAAGGGAAGGCTATATCTGGGGTGGAGGTATCCATCGTGGAATTAGGAAAGAAGGCGGCCACCGACTCCGGCGGGTATTTCGTCCTCTATCAAATCGCCCCCGGTTCCTACACGCTTTCCGTTAGAAGGGAGGGCTATGCCTCTATCGAGAGGAGGATAACGGTAATCGGGGGGATGGACATGGTCATAGGGGATCTCGAGCTCAAGCCGATCGTGTCCGTGGAGGGCTATGTCAGGCTCGAGGACAGGAAGGAGCCGTCCGGCGTCGAGATCTTCGTCAACGAAACCGGGGACAGGGTGATAACCGATGCCGATGGCCGTTTCGAGCTCAAGCTTCCAGAAGGGCTTTACACGCTCATGATATCCAAGGATGGCTATCTCCCGAAGGCCATAACCCTCGATGCGAAGGCCGGGGAGGGGGTCGAGATCCCCACCATAAGCCTCGAGCCCTATTATGGGGGCGTCTTCCTTAAGCCCAGGGATATATTCGTCGGAGGGAACCCTTTCTCAGGGCTTAAACTGCATGAGTTCAGGTTCTATCTTACGAACGACGCCATCGCTACCTTGAGGAAGCAGAACAACATGTATGCCCCGAGGATAGACGTTCCGGCGAAGGTCGTCATAGATGGGGAAGTATACGAGGGGGTTGGGATACATCTTAGGGGTGCGTGGGGGAGCTTCAGGCCTTTCGACAACAAGCCCGGATTCAGGCTTGACTTCAACAAGTTCTCGAAAGGGCAGAGGTATCATGGGCTTGAAGAGCTTAGCCTTCATAACTCGGTCCAGGATCCAAGCTACGTTTGCGAATACCTCGCATATCATATATGGCGCCTTGCCGGAATACCGGCACCCGAGATCACATGGGCTAAGGTTTACATAAACGATACCTATAAGGGGCTTTATTACGTGAAGGAGGTGGTCAACAAGGATTTCCTGAGGAGGTGGTTCTACGATCCGGATGGGAACTTATACAAAGGGATAGCGGATCCGGGGAGGCAGGAGAACGACTTCGCAAGCGATCCGTCGACATGGGAGCTTCTGACGAATAAATCGCAGAACGACAGGAGCGATTTGGCGAGGGTTGGGGAGATAGTGAGGAAGACGCCCGCATCCAACCTCATGAAGGCCCTCGAGCCTTACATAGATATGGAGAATTACATAACGAACTGGGTTTTGGAGGACCTAACCTACCATTGGGATGGATATGTTCAGCAGACCTTTAACAACAACTTCTACGCATATCACGATCCCTTCACGGATAGGTTCTTCCTGATACCGCATGGGGCGGATCAGCTCTTCCAGGACCTAACGAAGAGGCCCGCTATAAGGGCGACGACCGCCGTGAAGCTCATGCAGGACCCGGCCTTCGTAGCAAGGCTTAGGGCGAAGAGGGAGGAGATATTGAGGAAGGTATGGAAGCCGGAGCTCTTTTCCTCCATAGCGGAGGAGGCGTTCAGGATGCTCCAGAGGGAGGTTCCTAACGAGGTATCAGGAGGGGTTTGGGTTCTGGAGAGGATGAAGAACTTCATCTATAACAGGCCTTATATAGCGAGCACATGGCCTTAAGGGGAAAGGAGGTGATATAGTGGGAGCTGTCTCGTATTTTTCTCGAATGCCGAACCTTGCTGGGAAGATGGCGGTTATATTCCTCCTTCTCTCCTTACTTTCCGGATGTGGTGGGTTTGCCGGCATGTTCTATAAGCTCTTCCTTAAGCCCATGCCGAAGGAGGAGGAAGAGCAGAAGCCAGTTAGCGAGGAAGAAAAGGCATTGATGAAGGAGGTAGAAAGGTGGTATTTCGGGGATGAACCAGGAGGGGTTATAGTTAAGGGGAAGGGAAAGGATATGGTGGCATATCTCCACCTATATTCGATAACCTATTCCACCGCATTTGGAAGGAAGGAGGATATAAAGAGGGAGCAGATGGGCCTCGTCTTCCTCGCCGAGTATATGAGTTCCAGGACCACGATAAAGGCGAGGGTTTGCGGAAACCTTTTCCTTTCCGATAAGGGGATCCTGAAATGCCCCATAGTTTACATAGCTGGCACTAACCCGCTTAAGCTGACGGAGGGGGAGAGGCAAAACATAAGGGAGTATATCGAAGCGGGCGGTTTCCTGATAATCGACAACCTGACGCAAAACGATATACTCCCCTTCGCCAGGTCTGTGGAATACGAGTTAAGGGAAGCCCTTGGTGGGAACTATAATCCGTTCAAGATCCCCTTGGGCCATGAGATCTACCATTCATATTATTCCTTCCCAGATGGCCCGCCTGCCGTGCCGGGTGAGGGGACAAATCCTCAGGGGAACGCTGGTGTAAGGAACTACTGGATCGGGATAGAGATAGGGGATAGGATAGCCGTTCTTATAACCAACAAGGGGGAGGGTTTGGGGTGGAGGAACAACATCGTTTCGGTGCTAAAGGCCGGGGTTAACATGATGGCATACGGGCTCTCGAAATCCCCGATGGTGAGGAGGATACATGAATAGAGCCATTCCCATCCTGATAGCGGTCTATCTCCTGATCGGGGCTGGATTCACGGCCGTTGGCGTGGAGATATCGGGCAAGGTGACGGATGGTTTCGGGAACCCTATCCATGGCGCCTCCGTTTTCCTATGGAACTACGGAAGGATGGAGCTCGTCGCATCCACGGACGGATCTGGCTTTTACAAGTTCTCCATAAGGCCTGGGATGTATTACATGAGGATCTCGGCGGATGGCTACCTATCCGCGGAGGAGTTCGTTGTAGCGATCCCGGATGGGCCTGTGACGAGGGATCTCGTGCTTAAGAAGGGGGTTGTGGTATCCGGGGTGGTTAAGGATAAGAGCGGGAGGCCCGTGGATAAAGCCTTCCTTTATGAAAGCAGGGAAAGCAGATGGCTTATGCCCGTCGGCCCGCGAGGGTCCTTCAGGATAACCGCCCCTCCCGGTGGGATCCTCTACCTTAGGGGCGAGGAGCATTCGGAGACGGCTTTTAAAGTGGGAGGAAGGGAAGGAGAGGAGGTCCACGTAGAGGTTGAGCTCGAGGAAGGCAAAAGGGTAACCGGCAGGGTCATGGACATGAAGATGAGGCCTGTTTCGGATGCGAGTATCGTTGTGGAATCCCCGGACGGGAAGAGGTGGACGGTCTATCCGGACGATACTGGGTTCTATTCCATAGCCCTGAGCCCATCGAGGTATTCCATATCCGCCGTTGCCGAGATGTGCGATGCATCGGTGAAGACGGTCGATCTGAGGTCGAGGGGGAAGGAAAGGAAGCTCGATTTCGTCCTCCCCGCGGTGCTCATGAGGGGGAGGGTGAGGGATAAAGGCGGGAGGGCGGTTCCATTCGCTCGCATCGTCCTATCCGAAGACGGGCATGAGATGACGAAGATAGCGGATGGGAACGGGGAGTTCGCCATCCTCGTCCCGTTCCGGGAGGAACGCGGAACCGGGATCAAGGAGACATTCATAATATCCGCGAGGGCCCCGGGATTTGCGGAATCGAGGGAGGTCATATCGCCATCCATCGGTTCTGATAAAACCATCGATATAATCCTGACCAAGGGGGGATGGATAAAGGGGAAGGTGGTTGAGGAGGACGGGACCCCGGTCTCGGACGAGGGCAAGATACTCCTCTTCCTCACCCTGACGGAAGCCCTTTCCTTCCCCATAGGATCGGATGGGAGCTTCACCTTAGGGCCGCTTCAGCCCGGTCAACATTTGATAGCGACGAGGATAAAGGGAAGGAAACACGTTGGGAAGGTCGTTCCCGTGAAGGATGGGGAGACCACCTCCGTCGTCCTCGTCCTCGAAAGGCCGGCGGTGGTCAGGGGGACCGTAAAGGACGAGGATGGGAATCCGGTAGCGGATGCGGAGATATCCGTTTTCTCGGAGTCCACGATGCTTACGGATCTATACTACTCGGATGAGGACGGGCGTTTTTCCTTCAAGTTTCCTGGGGGGAATGGGAGGATATCGATCGATGCATCGGGATACCTTCCCTTCGAGGAAGGGATAGAGCTTCGGCCGGGGATTACGAAGGAAATGAACGTGGTATTGAGGAGAGGGTATACGCTATGGGGAAGGGTTGTGGACAGGAAAGGGGTTGGGATAGAGGATGCGACGATAGAGCTATTCGAGCTCGGTGGATCAGGGAGGAGCAAGGTGAAGGAACTAAAAGCAGGATCGAGCGGCTTCTTCTCCGTAACGCTCGTTCCCGGGAAGGAATACGAGATCGCCGTATCCGCTCCAGGCTATATCAGGAAGTCGGAGAGGGTTGTTGCCGGTAAGGAGGGGAAGGGAAGGCTGGACATAGTGATGGAAAGGATATAGAAAGGAGGAAGAGGGGATGGGATTAATGGAGAGGATAAGGTCTGGGGAGGTCCTGGTTGCAGATGGGGCTACGGGGACCCTCCTCCAGCAGAGGGGTATGCCCCCCGGTTCATGCCCGGAGCTCCTGAACCTATTCCAGGAGGACCTGGTTGCATCCGTTCCAAGGGATTATGCCGATGCCGGTTCCGATATGGTCTACACCAACAGCTTTGGCGGGAACAGGATAAGGCTTAGGAGGTGTGGGGCCGGGGATAAGGTCAGGGAGATAAACATAAAGGCTGCGAGGATAGCGAGGGAAGCGGTGGGGGAAGGGATCCTCGTCATAGGATCCATAGGGCCTACTGGGGAGATGCTGGAACCGTTTGGGGATCTGGAGGAAGGGGAAGCGTTCGAGGTATTCCTCGAGCAAGCAGGAGCCCTGCTCGAGGGAGGAGTCGATGCAATAGTTTTGGAGACGTTCTCGGATCTCAAGGAGCTTCTTATAGCGTTAAAAGCCGTAAGGGGATTCAAGGTCCCGGTGATATGCTCGATGAGCTTCGACACGGGCGGGAGGACTATGATGGGGGTTTCCCCTGAGGATGCAGCGGCAGCGCTTTTTAAGGAAGGCGTGGATGTGATCGGGGCCAATTGCGGAAGAGGGCTTGAGGATATGGAGGATTCGATAAGGAGGATGGGGGCCATTGCCCCCGGAACCCCTTTGATAGCTAAGCCGAACGCCGGACTGCCGAAGCTGGTGGGTGGGAAGGCCGTTTACGAGGCGACCCCGGAAGATATGGCGCGTTACGCCGTAAGATACGTGGAGCTCGGGGCGAGGATCGTCGGAGGATGCTGCGGCAGCACCCCGGATCATATAAGGGCGATAGCAAAAGCGGTGAAAGGGAGATGAGTTCCGAGGAGGGGGAAATATGGGGAAATGCGAGGCGTTTGAACTCATCGACTGTCATGTGCACCTTTCCGACCTCGACGGCATAGCGAACCTTTCTTCGATCTGCGATCATCTCGGGTTTGGGATGATGAACATCGTTTGCACCATAAGCCGGGAGGATGTCAACGCTAATCCAGCCGCCTTCGTGGCGAAGGCGAGGTTTCCGGAACGCTTCTTCCTCTTCGCCGGGCTCGATCATTCCTCCTTCCTTTTCCCGGGTAAGGTCGAGCCGCTCCCGTTGTCCGAGCAGGTCGACCGCCTGATGGCCATCGGCGTCGATGGGATAAAGATGATAGAGGGGAAGCCAACTACGCGGAAGTGGTTGGACATCCCTCTCGACGGCGAGTATTTCGAGGGATTTTTCTCAAGGCTTGAGGAGACAGGTTTGCCCTTGCTCTGGCATGTTGCAGACCCGGAGGAGTTTTGGGATCCGGATAAAGCGCCGTCTTGGGCGAGGGAGCGTGGATGGACATACGATGAGGGTTTTGTCGGGAAGGAACAACTTTACGCCGAGGTGGAGAACGTCCTTTGCCGTCACCCGAACCTCAGGATCGTTTTCGCGCACTTCTTTTTCTTATCCGCAGACCTGCCTCGCTTATCGGATCTATTCGAGCGGTTTAAGGGGGTTCATGTTGACTTAGCGCCGGGGATCGAACTGCTTTACAACATGTCGAAGGAGGTGGAAAGGGCACGGGATTTCTTCATCGAATACTCGGATAGGATCCTCTTTGGGACGGACATCTCGAGCACATCGACGATCGAAGAGGCGAAGGTTCGTGCGGGCATAGTGAGGAGGTGGTTGGAGACCGGGGACGAATATAGGGTTCCGGAGGGCGCCGACCCCTTGCTCGGACCTCCGGAGGATGGGGTTATGAGAGGGCTTTCCCTACCGGCGGAGGTGCTGGCGAATATATATCACGGGAACTTCGTGCGCCTTGTAGGGAGGAAGCCAAAAGAGCTTAACAGGGAGCTCGCTGCTGAGGAGTGCGAGCGGATTGCAAGGGAGGTTAGCGTTCTAAAAGGTGTAAGCCCTGAGAAGGCCTTTGCGATGGCTGCTGCAGCACGGCTTAGGGGAAAGGATTGAAAGGAGGAGGGATACTATATGAGGAAAGCGAAGATCGGGTTAATAGGCTGTGGTGGGATAGCGAAACATTCGCACCTCCCTACGATTCGAGAGCTGGCCAAGGGAGGAGCTTTAGAGCTCGTCGCGGTATGCGACGTGGATGAAAACAGGGCCAGGGAGGTAGGCCAGCAATATGGGGTGCCGCATTACACCAACCCTGAGGAGATGATGGAGAAGCATAAGGACATAGATGTTGTGGACATATGCACGGGGGATTACAACCATCATACCCTGGCCAGGATGGCGGCCGAGCATAAAATGCATCCGATAATAGAGAAACCCATGGCGCTTACACTTCCCTGCTGTGACGAGATAATAGACAGTTGCAAGAGGAATGGGGTCCACTTCGAGGTTGCCGAGAACTACTTCAGAATGCCTGCCGATAGGGTCATCGTAAAGCTGATCGGGGAGGGGATAATAGGGGATGTGATGAGGGTATATTACATAGATCCGATAAAGGGGAGGCCTCTGTGGAAGATGGGGTCTCATTCCGGCGTCTGCTTGGACATGGGGGTGCACAGGATGTCGCAGATAAGGCTATATGCCGGTAGCGAACCGAAAAGGATTGTGGGGATAACCAAACAGTTTATCCCGGCCGAGGGAAAGGTCTTCGAGGACTGGGGCCATGCGATCATAGATTTCGAGAACGGAGCTGTGGGGATATTCGAATGCTCAGCGGTTGGGGAGAAGATGGTCAGCTACAGACAGGTAATAGGGACCAAGGGGACCATCAGGGACTTTTCCCTTAGAGCGCTGGTGAAAGGGAAGATGAGCGATATCCCGATAGAGAGGAAAACACATAAGGTCGGGGGTAAGGAGGTGCTCACGAGGATAGTAGTCCATACGGAGCCTGAGATAGTTTACGAAAACCCCTTTAAGGATTTCGCCCTGGACGACTGGGGGATAGGGATAGCGGAGGAGATAATGAGCATAGTCAACGCAGCCCTATATGATAAGGAGCCGGAATACGGGGTAGGGGGGAGGAAAGATGTGGAGATGTGCATAGCGGTTTACGAATCGAGCTTGAAGGGGATGATGCCCGTCGATCTCCCGATAAGGGAGCTGACGACGTATGAGAAGCTGGTTCACGAGGATTTCAAGGAGGCATTTGGCCATTACCCTACGGAGTGCTGATAGGTTTTAGAGAGGGTAGGGGCAAGGAGGCTGAGATATGCCAGGCGCTGTTGCATAGGGATTTCCGTGGAGGAGGGATATGCTATGGTGCTGAGAGGCAGTGTATGTTCGGGAAGGAGGGGGATATCCCTGCTGCTGGCAGGTCTTTTGCCTTTATTCCTTTTCCCCATGGCCTCTGCCCAGGAGATCCAGTGGATCCGCCAGTTCGGAACGGCACTTTGGGATTCTGGTTTTGGTGTATCCGTGGACGGTGCGGGGAATGTCTACGTGGTAGGTGAGACACAGGGAGCCTTGCCAGGACAGAAAGGAGTATGGTGGTTGGATGCCTTTGTTCGCAAATATGATAGCGATGGGAATGAGAGATGGATAAGACTGTTCGGATCGGAATGGGACGATTATGCGTATGGTGTATCCGTGGACAGTATGGGGAATGTCTATGTGGTGGGTGCGACAGATGGTGATGCCTTTTTGCACAAGTATGATGGAAATGGAAATGAGATATGGACAAGGCAGTTCGGGACAGGAATTGCGTATGGTGTATCCGTAGACGGTGCTGGGAATGTTTATATGGTGGGTTATACAGGGGGAACCCTTCCAGGACAGGAAGGGGCAGGATGGTACAACTCTGATGCCTTTGTTCGCAAGTACAATAGCGATGGGGAAGAGATATGGACAAGGCGGTTTGGAACGGAAAGGAACGATTCTGCACGTGGTGTATCTGTGGACAGTGTAGGGAATGTCTATGTGGTAGGTGAGACAGGGGGAACCTTTCCAGAACAGGAAAAAACAGGGCGGTGGGGGACTGATGCCTTTGTTCGCAAATATGATAGCAATGGAAATGAGGTATGGACAAGACAGTTCGGATCGGAATATGAGGATTCTGCGCGGAGAGTATCCGTGGACAAGACGGGGAATGTCTACGTGGTGGGTTATACATGTGGAACCCTTCCAAGGCAAGAAGGAGTAGGAGTATATGATGCCTTTTTGCGCAAGTATGACGGCAGTGGGAAAGAGATATGGACAAGACAGTTCGGAACGGAATGGAGCGATAGTGCGTGGGATGTATCCGTGGACAAGACGGGGAATGTCTACGTGGTAGGTGATACATCGGGAATCCTGCCAGGCCAGGGAAGAGCAAGGTGGAGAGTAACGCCGAAAGATTTCTTTTTGCGCAAGTATGATAGCAATGGGAAAGAGATATGGACAAGACAGTTCGGAACTGGATGGGATGATTATGCGTATGGTGTATCCGTAGACGGTGCTGGGAATGTCTATGTGGTGGGGAGGACAGAGGGAACCTTTCCAGGACAGGAAGGAGTAGGATGGGATGCCTTTATAGTCAAGTTTGGGCCTGGGCCACATCCAAGGATAGAGGACATCGTTGTCCTCTGCGCCCCGCATCCTGTGGGGAAAGAAGGTTGTGTGCTTTTCCTCAGGATCCCCGAGGATGCAATCTATGCCACATTGAATATATATTCTGTAAACGGTGCGCTTATCCTCAGCATACCAATAGATCCATCCAAGGGCAGATACCCCATTACGGGGAGATGGGTTCCTAAAGATAGCAATGGGAAACCCCTTAGCACCGGGACATACCTTTATCTTGTGGAGGTCCGCCATTCCGATGGAAGGGTAACTCATTCCAAGGTCCAGAAGATGGCGATAAAGAGGTAAGAAGCCAGGGTGCTGGCTATAGCGGTATGGCAGCCGCCTGGGATGATCATCGAGCATGCTTGACCATTCCCTCAAAGATCTGATATGCTATTCGCGGACGAGGGATCTTTCCAAGGTATGGGGACGTTAAGGATCTTGGAGACGATCCCTATATTCCGAAGAGGAGAGGTGATGGGGATGAGCTCTCGAAATATATCGCGTCGAGGTTTTCTCGGATCGGCGGCCATGACGCTTGCCGGAATCGCGTTCCCTGAATCCATCCTGGCCCAAAAGGAGGGTTCAGCACGTCCCGGTCCGAACGATAGGATAGGGATTGGGGTCATAGGATGCGGCGGCCGGGGGAGGCATCTGATGAATATATGTAAGAGGTTCGCGGACGTCGATATAGTCGCCGTCTGCGATGTGGACAACTCGAGGCTTTCCGAGGCCGTGAAGGCCGCAGGAGGGAAGGCCGCGGCATACAAGGACTTCCGCTTGCTCCTCGAGAACAAGGATGTCGATGCGGTGATCGTGGCTACTCCGGATCACTGGCATGCCATATGCACAGTTGTGGCATGCGAGATGGGGAAGGACGTCTATGTCGAAAAGCCTTTGAGCCATAACATAGCCGAGGGAAGGGCCATGGTGAACGCCGCCAGAAAACATGGGAGGATCGTGCAGATGGGAACGCAACAGAGGAGCGGAGCCCATTACCTCGCCGCAAACGAGCTCATAAGGTCCGGGGCTATAGGGAAGATAAGCCATATCAGGGTATGGAATGTTTGGAACCAGTCCGAAGGAGGAACGGGATCCGGGAGGAACGCCGGCATCGGAAACCCGCCGGATGGGGATCCACCGCCAGGGGTGGATTACGATATGTGGCTCGGTCCGGCTCCTGTAAGGCCTTTTAACCCCAACAGGTTCCATGGGAACTTCTATTTCTTCTGGGATTACTCGGGGGGCTTCATGCTGGCCTGGACAATACACCACATAGACAGCGTTCACTTCGCGACGGGGAATGAGGTCCCTATCTCGGCATGCTCCTTTGGAGGGAAATTCGTCCTGGAGGACAACAGGGAGACGCCCGATACACAAGATGCCATCCTCGAATATCCGGGATATACCCTCCTTGCGACGGTCCATCATGCCAATGCGAGGCCGATAGAGGGTCGGGATTATGGGATCGCCTTCTACGGAACGAGGGGAACCCTCGTCATAACGAGGGAGGGGTTTGAGGTCTTTCCGGAGGCTGGGAGGATGCAGCCGATGAAGATGGGAGGGTCCGAACAGGATGGACCTCATGTCCAGAACTTCTTGGAATGCATAAGGTCGCGCAAGATGCCGGTAGCGGATGTGGAGACTTCTCACAGATCGACGGTGGCATGTCATCTTGCGAACATAGCATTTAGGGTGAAAAGGGTTGTCCGCTGGGATCCGGAAAGGGAGCTTATAATCGGGGACGAGGAGGCAAACGAGTTCATATCCAGGACGTATCGTAGGCCTTGGGGTCAGTACCTGAAGCCCTATATCGCCCAGCAGCACCTCAAGTATTTCAGGGAGGAGGAAGGGAAGATGAAGGGGACAAAGCCCTTGAAAGCCGCCATAATAACGGGAGGCCACGACTTCGAGAGGGATCGATTCTTCGAGATATTCAAGGGGATGCCAGAGGTGATCTGGGAGGAGATAAGCCATCCGGATGCCGACTCCTTCTGGGGGACGGATAGGGCCAAGGGGTTCGATCTGTTCGTCCTCTATGACATGTGGCAGGGTGGCACGAAGGAACAAAGGGAGGCGTTTGCAAAGCTTATAGGTGAATATGGGAAAGGGCTCGTGGCCCTTCATCACTCCGTCGGAAACTATCAGGATTGGGCGGAATACACGAAGATCATAGGGGCCAGATACTTCCTCTCCCCCGGGGTAGGTCCCGATGGGAGGCAATGGGATAGGTCCCAGTTCTATCACGGGCAGAGGTTCACGGTCCATATATCCGATAAGGCTCATCCGATAACGAGGGGCATTGAGGATTTCGAGATCGTGGACGAGACCTACAAGGGATATTGGATTGATCCATCGAACCACATCCTGCTCGAGGTCGATCACCCATTAAGCGAGAGGGCCATAGCCTGGACGAGGGAATACGGGAAGGGCAGGGTATTCTTCATGCAGCTCGGGCATGACTCCTCCGCTTATGGGAATCCAAGCTATAGGGAGATCGTTCGCCGGGCGATGCTTTGGGTCTGCGGGCGGCTTTAGCCCCTAAAGGTTCGATCTTTGACAGTTTCCTGGCATCTCCCGATCCTCCTCCTTTCCTTCGCCCTAAGCCATGAGGAGATGCCGTTGGCAATTGCCAAGGCGATCGAGCCCCGTTGCTCAGGGTCATATAGGATCTTCCTATCCTCTTCGGATGAGATAAAGCCTACCTCTATAAGGACGGCTGGAGGACGCGACCTTCGGATAACATACAAGTATCTGGTGGGTTTTATTCCTCTAAACGCCACGGAGGGAAGGATCTTCCTGTATTCCACCGATAGAGCGTTGGCGAGCCTCATGGATTCGGAGGAGTCGGGGTGGTAGTAAACTTCGAAGCCCTTTGCTTTAGTGGATATAGCCGAGTTCGTATGGATTGAGACGAGACAAGAGACGTTCGGCTTATTCGCTTCCTCCACCCTCTTTTTAAGCTCTACTTCCTCGTCCTTGTCCCTGGTCATCACGACCTCGACCCTTTTAGCTTTGAGGAAGTCCCTGGCTTTTTTGGCTATATCCAAGTTTATCTCCTTCTCGGTGGGTTCGTTTCTTTTCCAAACCGCTCCAGGATCGGGTCCTCCATGTCCTGGGTCTATAACGACCTTCGCCATGGTCTCACCTCTTTTTCTCCGATAATACCTTACTTTAGACGCTCTCGTCAAGATCGGGGGACATGGGTTCAGCATCGTGTTCATGGCATCGCTATCCTTGTAGGGGCAGGCCCCCGTGTAATAAACGTTGGAACGTTCAACGTGCCTGCCCATGATTTTGGGCAACCACAGGATCAGGAATTCGGATTTCGGAATTGAAAAATCCTTGTAGGGGCAGGTCCCCGACCTGCCCTCAATTAGGATTTCGGAATTGTTGGGAAACCGCATGGGTTTGCCCGATGTTGTGCATGGGTTTGAAACCGATGACGACCATTATCCTGGCATTGCCATTCCGGACCATGTTCATGGGAACATTATCTTGTAGGGGCAGGCCCCTGTGCCTGCCCATGATTTTGGGCAACCACAGGGGGTTGCCCCTACAATTCCGAATTCCCTTTAGGGGATGGTTACCTTACGTGCTTGACCTTTTACTAAAGCTTTTTTATAATCATAGGAGATGAACGCTCTCAGACGAGAGGTTGTGGGTATCGTTATCTCCTTCTCTCCCTTGAGGAGAGGGAGAACATTAGAATCGCTAAAGGGGGTATAAATATGGCTTTGCTAAATGAAAGGGTTAGAAGCCAGGTTAAGGATTTGTTTAAGGGATTAAAAGAAGAGGTGAAATTAGTCGTTTTTACACAGGAAATCGAATGCTTGTTCTGCGAAGATACCCGCAGGCTGGCAGAGGAGGTCGCATCTTTATCGGATAAAGTAAGTGCCGAGGTTTTTAATTTCGTTTTGGATAAAGATAAAGTAGAACGTTACAATATCGATAAAATACCAGCCATTGTGGTAGAGGGGACAAAGGATTATGGGATAAGATTTTATGGTATACCAGGTGGATACGAATTTACGTCTCTCATACACGCCATCCAAATGGTTTCATCTAATGAGTCTAATCTTTTGCCTGGAACAAAGGCACGTCTAAAAGCTCTGTCTAATCCTGTTCATATACAAGTTTTCGTCACCCTAACCTGTCCATATTGCCCTGGAGCGGTCCAAACCGCACATAAAATGGCAATGGAGAGCGATTTGATTAGAGCTGATATGGTCGAGGCATCGGAGTTTCCACATCTCACCAATAAGTATAATGTTCTTGCTGTGCCAAAGGTAGTGATAAATGAAACGATAGAGTTTGAGGGCGCATTGCCGGAATCGCAATTTTTGGAATATGTATTAAAAGCAGGGAGCGTGAAATAATGGAATTTATATTGCTTGAAGAAGGGGAAAAGGCGATCCCGGGAAAACTATATGATCTAATTATCGTTGGAGCAGGACCTGCCGGAATGACCGCTGCTGTTTACGCGGGCAGGAAAAAGCTCGATACATTGGTTATCAGTAAAGATGTTGGCGGGCAGACGCTGCTTACATCAGAGGTAGAAAATTACATGGGCTATCAATATGTGACCGGACCAGAAACGCCCTCGCCCCCTTAATGTTCCCGGGGAGAAGGAATTGATAGGTAGAGGGGTGAGTTATTGCGCTACTTGCGATGCACCTCTTTTCGGCGGGATGGATGTAGCCGTTATCGGCGGAGGGAATTCAGCATTTACCGCCGTAAATGACCTAACTAAATATGCTCGAAAAATCTACCTGATAGATATTATGCCTGAGCCTATAGCCGATCCTATATTAGTGGAGAAGGCAAGGGGATCCGGGAAAGTGGAGTTCTTCCCGGAGCACATGGTCAAGGAGATAAAGGGCACAGTTAGAGTGGAGGGCATAGTTATATCTTCAAAAGGCAGTGGTAAGGATAGAATGCTACCTGTTAGTGGTGTTTTTATTGAGGTAGGTTTAATACCCAACAGCCAATTTGTGAAGGATTTAGTGGAGCTAAATCAAGCGCAAGAGATAATCGTGAACTGTAATTGTGAAACAAGTGTTAAGGGAATATTCGCTGCAGGTGATGTCACTACTGTGCCGGAAAAACAGATTATCGTAGCAGCAGGTGAGGGGGCAAAGGCAGCGCTCAGCGCTTATAAGTATCTGATGATGAGCGAAAGGGAGTAGGCGGGTGAGCGGAAAGAAGCCGGCAAGGAGGTGGGGGGATGGAGAAGGGATTGGATGAGCTCTTGAACTCATATAGGGGAAAGGCGGAGGAACTCATCCCGATACTGCAGCGTATTCAAGCCGAGTTCGGCTATCTACCGGAGGAAGCCATACTTAAGGTAGCGGAGTTCCTCGGCATCCCGGAAGCGCATGTCTATGGCGTGGCATCGTTTTACGATCGGTTTCGCCTAAAGCCTATGGGCAAAAACGTATGTAAGATATGCAAGAGCACGGCATGCCAAATGCACGGTGCTTCGAGGCTGATCGAGGAAGCCAGGAAATATCTCCGCATAGAGGAAGGGGATACGGCCCCCGACCTCAACTGGACCCTTGAAACGGTAGAATGCATAGGCCTGTGCGCGCTCGCCCCATGTGTCGTCGTGAATGGACATGTGGTCGGCAGGATGACATCGGAGAAGCTTATACGGCTGCTGGAGGCCGCGGAGAGAGGAGAGAGCTAATATGAGGCTACGGGAATTCGAAGCATTTCGCCTTCGTGCAATGCACGAATGGCAGGAGATGCATTCGAGGCCGTTTGTAACGGTTGGCACTGCGACATGCGGTCGCGGCGCAGGAGCGCTTGCGACGCTCGATGTGGTAAGGGAGTTCGTTTCAAGGCATAAGGTAGATTGCAATGTGATCGAGGTCGGTTGCATGGGGCTATGTTATGCGGAGCCTATATTAGGCGTCGGGATACCCGGCACCCCGACGGTTTTCTACGGAAAGGTTGGGGCGGAGGAGGCTTACGGGATACTCGAGCAACATCTGCTTTACGGAAAACCCGTGGCACAATATGCGCTCGGCGCCGTCGGGGATGGATCGGTGGATGGGATCCAGAACTTGTTCGAGAGCCCGATTTTCAGGAAACAGGTGCGCAGGGTGCTTTCGAGGTGCGGCTTTATAGAGCCGACGAACCTCGACCACTACATAGCTACGGGCGGCTATGAGGGCTTGCTCAAGGCCCTCTCTATGGAACCGATGCAGATAATAGAGGAGCTTAAGGGCTCAGGGCTTCGGGGAAGGGGCGGAGCAGGCTTCCCAACCGGCTTGAAATGGGAGCTTGCGAGGAAAGCGCCCGGCGATGAGAAATACGTGATATGCAATGCGGCGGAAGGGGATATAGGGGCGTTTATGGATAGGGTCCTCATGGAGAGCGATCCGTATTCCATCCTCGAGGGCATGACCATAGCCGCGCTCGCCATCGGCGCAAGGCGTGGATATATCTACGTAAGGGCCGAATACGAGCTTGCCTTCCATGTGTTGGATAAGGCGATATCCAGGGCGATGCAGTATGGCTTGCTTGGCGGGGATATCCTCGGCACGGGGCTCCAGTTCGAGGTGGAGCTTTTCAGGGCTGCGGGGATGTATGTCTGCGGGGAGGAAACGGCCCTCATGAACTCGATGGAAGGGAGAAGGGGGGTCCCAAGGGTCCGCCCTCCGTTTCCGACCCAGGCCGGATTAAGGGGAATGCCGACCGTCGTGAACAACGTGAAGACGCTTGCGAACGTTCCGCTCGTCCTGAAAAACGGCGCCGGTTGGTTTTCGTCCATCGGAACGGGGAAGAGCAGGGGGACGGCGTTGCTCTCCCTTAGCGGATGCATAGAAAGATGCGGCGTAGTAGAGGTGCCCATGGGGATAACCCTACGGGAGGTCGTATATGAGATCGGGGGCGGGATCGCAAACGGAAGGGAGCTCAAAGCGGTGCAGACAGGTGGACCTCTTGGAGGTGTTATCCCTAAATCGATGGTGGATCTTCCTTTAGACTACGAATCCCTAAGGGATATCGGATCGCCATTGGGCTCTGGAGGGATAATAGTCCTGGACGATCGCACGTGCATGGTGGACGTCGCGAGGGGGTTCTCGGAATTCGCCAAGAAGGAGTCGTGCGGCTATTGCGCTCCATGTAGGCTCGGGACAACCCAGATCTTCCAGATCCTCGATGAGATAACGGAAGGATGTGGAAGGCCTGGCGATATAGATCTGCTTGAGGACATTGGCGAGGCGATGAAGGTCTCCTCCTTCTGTGCCTTTGGTCAAAACGCCTCGAACGTCGTGCTCGCAACCATAAAGCATTTCCGAGACGAATATGAGGAGCATATTTACAACGGACGGTGTCCTGCTTTCCTCAAATCGTCGGAAGAAGGAAAGGGGTGAAGGAAGAGTGCCGACGATTTTCATAAACGGCGAGGAGATAAGGGCAGAGGATGGCAGCACAATCCTTCGGGCATCTTTGGATGCCGGCATCTACATCCCACATCTTTGCTACCATCAGGATCTCGAGCCGGCTGGGATATGCAGGCTGTGCATCGTCGAGGTCGAGGAGAGGGGGATTGTAGCATCGTGTCAGGCCACCGTTGAGGATGGGATGAGGATATGGACCGAAACGCCGATGGTGCAGAAGGCGCGTCAGGTCTCCCTTGAGCTCATATTGACGAATCACCTCGGCGACTGCCTCTCTTGCCCGAAGAACAACGACTGCAAATTGCAGGAGGTTGTATCGTATATCGGCATAAATGAAGACAGGTTCAAGCAGCTGCGCATGCTCACACCTCAATTCCCGATAGACGACAGCAATCCCTTCTTCATCCGCGATCCAAACAGATGCGTGTTATGTGGCATATGTGTCAGGACATGCGATGAGATCCAGGGCATAGGTGCTATCAACTACGCGTTCAGCGGATTCGCGACCACGATAGCTACGTTCGGCAATAAACCGATCGTGGAGTCGATATGCGAGTCATGTGGCGAATGCGTTGTGCGCTGCCCAACGGGGGCCCTTGTTCCAAAGGATCGAAGGAAGCCGGCGAAGGAGGTGAAAACGATCTGCACATATTGCGGCGTCGGCTGTTCCATCTACCTCGGCGTGCGCGGAAACGAAGTGGTATCGGTTCGTGGGGTAAGGGAGAGCCCGGTGAACGAAGGGAGGCTTTGTGTCAAGGGACGTTTCGGATATAGCTTCATCAACAGTCCGGATAGGCTCTCCAAGCCGCTTATAAAGCGCGATGGGAGGTTCGTCGAGGTCCATTGGGACGAGGCGTTGGACCTGGTCGCAAGCAAGTTCTCGCAGTATAAGGGGAATGTATTTGCCGTCATAGGATCATCACGGTGCACTAACGAGGACAACTACGTAATCCAGAAGTTCGCGAGGGCTGTGATGAAGACGAACAACGTCGATAATTGTGCGAGGCTATGCCACGCTCCGACCGTCGCCGGCTTGAACATCGCCTTCGGGACAGGAGGTGGCACAAACCCGATAAGCGATATAGACAACGCATCCTGCATCCTCGTCATAGGATCCAATACGCCTGTTGCGCATCCAGTTGTTGGCACACGGATAAGGAGGGCTGCAAGGCGGGGGGCAACGCTTATTGTTGCAGATCCGAGGAGGATCGAGCTATGCAAGCATGCGGATATCTGGCTTGATCTGCGCCCCGGCTCCGACGTCGCACTCCTCATGGGCATGGCCAAGCTGATTTACGACCAAGGCCTGCACGACGAGAGGTTTATCGAGGAGAGGTGCGAGAACTTCGAGGAGTTCGTCGAGTCGCTGAGGGATTTCGAGCTCGATTTCGTGGAAGAGGTTACGGGTGTGCCACGCGATAAGATAATCCAGGCAGCGACGGTCTATGCGACGAGGAAGCCGTCTCTCATCGTCTATTCCCTTGGCATAACGGAGCATTCCCATGGCACGGAAAACGTGCTTGCGCTTGCAAACCTCGCCATGCTGACGGGGAACGTCGGAAAGCCGGGCGCTGGGATAATGCCGCTTCGTGGTCAGAACAACGTCCAGGGGGCGTGCGATATCGGATGTATTCCTACAGCGTTCCCCGGATACCAGCCCGTGAAGGACGATGGGATAAGGAGGAAGTTCGAAGAGGCATGGGGATGTGAGCTCGGTTGGGAACCGGGGCTTACGCTCGTCGAGATGTTTCGCGAGGCCCTTAACGGCAGCGTGAAGGCGTTCTACATAGTTGGCATGGATCCCGCATATACCATAGCGGATGCATCGATGGTGCAGGAGGCTTTGAGGAAGGCCGAGTTCGTCGTAGTGCAGGACATATTCATGACCGGCACGGCCCAGTTCGCACATGTCGTCCTGCCGGCGACGAGCTTTGCGGAGAAGGATGGAACGTTCACCAACCTGGAGAGACGGGTGCAGCTCGTGAGGAAGGCGATAGAGCCGATAGGGGACGCGCGCCCCGATTGGTGGATAACATGCGAGATAGCGAAGCGCATGGGGGCAAAGGGCTTCGATTACTCACATCCTTCGGAGATAATGGAGGAAGTGGCGAGGCTAACCCCGTCATTTGCAGGCATCTCTTTCAAACGGCTTGAGGTTCATGGGATACAGTGGCCGTGCACATCGCCGGATCATCCAGGAACTCCTATACTCCATGTGGAAAGGTTTAACACGCCAACGGGCAAGGGACATTTCTCGCCGTTACGTTATAGGCCTCCGGCGGAGGTTCCGGATGATGAGTATCCGATAGTGCTTACCACCGGAAGGAGCTTGTATCACTTCCACCTCGCCATGACGAGGAGGGTTTCAGGGCTTATGGCGCTTCACCCGGAGGAGCGGGTATGGATAAACCCGCAGGATGCGATGAGGCTCGGCGTATCCGATGGCGATGCTGTGAAGGTGATATCGAGGCGAGGGGAGGTGCTGACGAAGGCGCGGATCACGGAGGAGGTTGCTCCGGGAACGGCATTCATGACCTTCCATTTCTACGAGGTTCCGACGAACATCATAACCAACCCGGCATTATGCCCGACGGCTAAAACCCCCGAGTTCAAAGTCACGGCCGTGAGGATAGAGAAGGTCGGGACCGGATCGCCATGAGAGATTAAGCAGGAGGGGATTGGGATGTTGGATCTTTTCGTTCCCATTATGATGGCGGCGTTATCCCAGGTCTTTCCGGAGATAGACCTAAGGCTTACGGAGGTCCGGCATCTTTCCTTGCGCTATAAGCTTCCTGAATACGAAGATGCCGAGCAGTGGAAAAGAAGGGCGGAGGAGATAGGGCTCAAGATGAGGATCGCCCTCGGCCTCTTTCCGGAGATCCCAAGAACCCCTCTTTCTCCACATAGGATAGTCTGCTACGAAGACGAGGAGGTCGTCGTTGAAAGGGTGGCGTTTGAAAGCTTTCCCGGATTTTACATCACCGGAAACCTCTATCGCCCGAAAGGCAGGAAAGGTCCATTCCCAGCCGTGCTCCACCCACATGGGCATGTTCCACAGCAGGAGGGGAGGCTCGAGGAGAACGAGAGGATAAGGTCCATGGCCATGGCGAAGCTCGGGTTCGTCGTGTTCTCCTACGACATGGTTGGTTATGGGGATCAGTTCCAGGTCATCCACAGGCGGGAGGAGACTAAAAGGGAGCACCTATGGGGGATAAGCAAGGCAGCTGTTCAGACCTGGAACAGCATACGTGCCCTCGACTTCCTCGAATCCATCCCAGAGGTTGATGGGAATCGGATAGGATGTTCCGGGCTTTCAGGGGGAGGGACGCAGACCTTCCTCTTAACCGCCGTTGATAGCAGGGTCTCCGTATCGGTTCCGGTTAAGATGGTATCGGCCCATATGCAAGGGGGATGCATATGCGAGAACCCCCCAAACTTAAGGATCGACCTGACCAATCCCGAGATAGCCTCCCTTTCCGCGCCGCGTCCCCTGCTCCTCATCTCCGATGATGGGGATTGGACGAACGAGACCCCTAAATACGAGTTCCCTTTCATCCAAAGCATCTACCGCCTCCTCGGAGCTTCCGAAAGGTGCGCCAACGCCCATTTCTCCGAAGGGCACAGGTTCGGGAAGGATTCCAGGGAGGCATACTACTCGTGGATGGTTCGATGGCTGAAGGAGGGAGGAAGGCCTTTGCCGGAAAGGATCCGGGAGCCGGAGATGAAGCTGCCGGATGTGGAAAAGCTCCGGGTTTGGGGTGACGATCTCCCAAAGCCGAAAAACGCTATATCATGGGATGATCTTGTCCTTTGGATGATAGATAGGTCCAAGGAATCCCTGGATAAGATGTTCCCAAGGGAAGCCAAGGGGTTTGAGGCATTCCAGGAGAGGATGAGAAATGCCCTGCGCAATGCCATCTGCGTGGAGGTCCCGGATCCGGATACGATCTTGTCCGAGGATATGGAGAGGGTGGAGGAAGGGGGAAAGGTCGTAAGGAAGATGGTTATCGGGAGGAAGGGGAAGGGGGATCGCATCCCGGCCTTGCTTATAGAGCCATTGGGAGGGGCAAGGGAGGCCGTCCTCCTGGTCGCCGAGGACGGCGCTGCATCGGCCGTTTCCGTTGGGGAGGGGATGAGCTCGGAATTAGCCAAAGCCCTTTCCTCACATTTCGCCCTGTTGGCCATAGACCCTTTCCTTACAGGAAAGGCGAAAGGCGAGAGGAAAAGGGATGCGGAGTTCTTCACCACGTATAACAGGACCGATGACGCCGAAAGGGTCCAGGATATCCTGACGGCCATTTCCTTCCTCCTTTCAAGGAACAATAGGATACACGTGGTTGGAACTGGAAACGCAGGCCTTTGGGTTCTCCTCGCACGGGCCGTTATCCCGAAGTTCGGTGGCGGAACCGCTATAGACCTCGCTCATTTCGACGTCGGATCCGATAGCGAGTTCGAGAATCGGCTTTACATACCACTTTTAAGGCGTATCGGGGATCTAAGGACGGCTTTGGCGCTGTTAGCCCCAACCCCGCTCCTTGTCTATAACCCACATCCGGGATTCCCGAGGGAATGGGCGGAAGCCGCATATGGGGCGATGGATGCGAAGGACTTCCTGAGCTGGGAGACGAGGACATTAGGCGCTTCGGAAATAGCCTCCTGGCTATTATCGATTTCAGGGCTCCGGAAGGAGAGGATGTCGGGTGGTTCCGATTAAGAACCCAAGGCCGGATGCTAAGGAGTTCGTGGATATACTAATGGGGAGGAAGGCAGGAAGGGTTCCTCTGGTGGAATACATCGTAGACGATACGGTTATGAAGCCCATCGTGACGGAACTCCTCGGAAGGAGATGGGTTCAGCCTTCGGGGGACAGGGAATCCTTGGAAGGCTACCTCGATAACCTCATAGAGTTCTGGTATAGGATGGGATATGACTGCATAAAGTTCGAGATAGGTATGCCGTTTTTGGAAAACAAGCTATTGGCGCCGGACACGGCCCCGGGTTCTGGGAAGGCGAGGGCATGGGCTGACGAGCACAAGGGGACGATAGGGAGCTGGGAGGATTTCGAGAGGTATCCATGGCCTAGGGTTGAAGACGTCGACTTCTTCCCCCTGGAGTATATAAACAACCATCTGCCCGATGGGATGGGGTTGCTCGCATCCCATGGAGGAGGGGTTTTCGAGCATCTATCCTGGATAACCTCCCTTGAAGGCCTCTGTATCCTCCTTTACGACGATCCGGATCTCGTTTCCGCCGTGGCGAACAAGATAGGGGAGCTTATGGTTGGATTTTACAGAAACCTCCTCGACTTCGAGAGGATAGTGGCCCTGTTCCCAGGAGATGACATGGGTTTTCGCACGGGAACGATCATCTCCCCCGATGCCTTGAGGAGATATATCCTTCCCTGGCATAAGGAGTTCGCCGGGATGGCCCATGAACGCGGGATCCCTTACTTCCTCCATTCCTGTGGGAACGTGGAGCTTATAATGGAGGACCTCATATACGACGTTGGGATAGATGGGAAGCATTCCTTCGAAGACGCCATAATGCCGGCGGAGGAATTCCAAGCTCGCTATGGGGATCGGATAGCGGTTCTGGGCGGTGTGGACCTCAACATACTCGGAGCCGGTTCCCCGGACGATGTCAGGAGGAGGACAAGGGAGCTCATAGAAGTATGCGGGGGGAAAGGCAGATATGCGGTTGGATCCGGGAACTCGATCCCAAGCTACGTTCCCGTTGAGAATTACATAGCCATGGTGGACGAAGCTATTTCCTGCGGAGGCTGAGGATTAGGGATCACGCGATCAGGAGAAGACATGCGTAGGGGCAGGCCCCTGTGCCTGCCCTGTTTTTGGGCAAACACCAATAGAGAAATTGCGAAAGGCGAAAAGCAAAATACGGAGCTATCCAGTCTTTTCAATTTCGCAATCCGCATTTCGCAATCTTTCTGGGTTGCCCCTATAGGGGATTCTCCCATGCTCAAATAAAGCAGAACCCTTGACCTCTCTTGCCATCTTTGATAAAATCTGCTAAAACATAGAAATGCAGTTCCCTGTAAGGGAAGAGGAGGGCGATCTTAGTGGACAGATTTAAAGTAGGCGTTGTCGGCCTTAATAGGGGAAAGGTGTTCGTCGATCTCTTCAAATCCCATCCAAAGGCCGAGGTCGTAGCTATTTGCGACGTGAATCCCCAGCTTCTGGAAAAAACCGGAAGGGAACTCAATCTATCCGATAAACAGATGTTCGATTCATTCGATGAATTCATCAATTACCCTACAAACATAATCGTCATAGCCACGCCCATAGAGTTCCATGCCGAACAGACGATAAAATCGCTCGAGGCGGGAAAGGATGTGCTATGTGAGCAGACCGCCGCCTATACAGTTTCCGATTGCGAGAGGATCGTCGATGCGGTGAAGAGGACGGGTAGGATCTACATGATGGCCGAGAATTACATCTATTTCCAATACGTTAGAGAATGGAAGGAAATAGTAAAACAGGGGAAATTGGGCGGGATAGTATATGCGGAAAACGAGTATCTAAACCCCATAGTTCCACTCCTTGTGGATGAGAAAACGGGGAGGTTCTCCTGGAGGGCTTCCAGAGCGCCGATCTGGTATTGTGCCCACTCGATCGGCCCGCTTCTTTACCTTATGGACGATAGGATATCGAAGGCTATGGGGATGCTAAGCGAGTTCCTTAGCTATCCCCAATATAAGGATTTCATAGGTTTCGTAGATATGGAGATAGGGATTTTCCAAACCAAGAAGGGGGCTATCATCAAGGTTATGGTGAGCAACGTAAGCAAAAGAGGTCACCTGATCTATTATAGCCTCTATGGGACCAAGGGCTATGTTGAAAGCCCCCGCAGGGGAGAGGAAGGCTTGCTTTACATTCGTGATGAAATGGATTCCCCTGCTCCCTTTCCCTGTCGCATAGCGGATGATAGGCCTCCCGAGTTTTATATGATCGATGATTTCCTCAAAGCCGTGGAGACGAAGGCCCGGCCACCAATAGATGTGATAAGGGCTATGGATTTCACCGTTCCAGGTCTAATCGCCCACGAATCCGCATTGGCGGGCGGGAAGTGGCTCGATGTTCCGTTGTTTGAGTGGTGAGAGGAGGGAATGGGATATGAGCGATGGCTTGCTTGTTGGAACATATGAGGTGGATATAACCCCAAAGATCGGCACCTTGTTAGCAGGGGGGATTTACCCAAGGGTATCGAAAGGGGTTCACGACCCCCTGATGGCAAAGGCGATCGTCCTGGAATCGAACGGAACGAGGTTCGCTTATGTCATACTCGATCTTTTGGTTTTAACGAGAAGGGAAGGGGATAGGGCGGTGGAGATGGCAAGCGAGCTTTCCGGAATACCTCCCCAAAACATAGTTTGGGCTACATCCCATACCCATTCGGGACCTTACACCATGCCCCTCTTCGGAGCAACCGAGGAGGAGGTGGTCGATAGCGAATGGCTATCATCCCTTCCCGAAAACTTCGCCCATTGCGTTGCCAAAGCGGATGAGAGGAAAATCCCTGCGAGATGGGGCTTTATGAGGAGCTACAATTATACGCTTCCATTAAATCGGCGGCTGCGATTTAAGGATGGAAGGGAGCTCAACAACTTCCTCATAGATAGAGGTGAGGAAGCACAGTGCCTGGGAACGGCCGGACCCGTTGACCCCGAGATAGGCATCCTTTTCTTCGAGGATATGGAAGGAAAGCTCATAGCAGTTCTCTTCAATTTCGCCCTTCATCTAACAACCCATTTCGGAGAGGAGTTCAGCGCCGATTACCCTTCGGTCGTAGCCCGGCGAATAAAGGAAAGGTTCGGTGAACAAGTCGTCGCCCTTTATATGCCGGGGGCGATGGGGGATATAAATACGTATAGGAGTATGGAGGAGACGGGAAACATGCTTGCAGGTAGCATAATTCCCAAGCTCCTCGCGAGGAAGCCTCGCGAGGAAGCCCCGATCTTAAAGGCGATGAAGAGCGAGATAAGGATTCCCTACCGGGATTTCGACCAAGACCAGGAGGAGAGGATAAGGGCTTCTCAATGGCCTGAAGACGTCCAGGATGTTTTCAGGAAGGAATTGGAGATAATAAGGAAGGAGGGGATAAGGGAGGGGGAGACGATATTAAGCGTCTGGAGAATCGGAGATATCGCATTTGCGGGATTGCCGGGCGAGCTTTTCGTTGAGTGGGGACTGAAGATAAAAGCCGAAAGCCCGTTTCCTTGGACATTTCCCGTCGAGCTATGCTGTGATTACCAGGGATATCTCGTAACGAGGAGAGCGTGGGAAGGGGGAGGGTATGAAAGCCTCATAGCGAGGAGCGCCAAGCCCTCGCCCGAGGGGGTGGAGATGATGGTTAATAAGACGTTGGAGATGCTGGAGGAGATTTATAGATGAGAACCGACTCCAATCCGAAGAAGCCTTTCTGCGCCCGCTATTGGGCGGGTTTCATCCTTTTTCTGGGTTTCCTGACATCAGCGTTTACGTTTAAGGAAGATTTCTCCCGTTATAAGGAGGGAAGCGACGCCTCCCCCACTTGGATGACTTCCACCGTCAATTGGCGAGTTGAGAACGGAGCCATGCTCAACGACGATACCGGTAAATCGAGCCTTATACTCGATAAGTCGCCTTATGGAAGAGTCCTCACCTTATCGGCAACCGTGACCGTTAAGGAGAAGAAGGTGACTGGCTGGAAGATAGCGGGAATAACCGTCTATATAGATTCGGGAAATTTCTGGCATTTGGCCCTCGTCGAGGCACCGGAGGATATGAAAAGCAGGCACTTCGCCGAGCTCGCCCAAATGCTCGACGGCGAATGGAACACACAGGGGAGGTTGAGGATGACCGAAGACATGGGATTTGAAAATTTCCCCTGGCAGTATAATCGGCCTTACAGGTTGGAGATAAGGCTTACCGAGGAAAACATCCAAGGTCTCATCTACGATATGCAAGGGAACCTCCTCGCGAAGCGGGCTTACTCCCTTAAGGATGGGAGAGCGGTGAAGTTCGGAAGGGTTGGCCTTACAAACGGCGGTTTCCTCACCGAATTCGATGACGTGGAGGTGAATATCATGAGGGAAGAAAGCTACTCCCCTCCCAAACCTATATATCCTCCCTATGAAGGGAAGGGATGGAGCGGGGTGAAGGCAAAGGCTAAGGGGTTTTTCTACACACAGGAGATAGAGGGCGTTTGGTGGTTAATAGATCCCAATGGAAACGCTTTCTATTCCGTTGGGACCGACCATTGCAACTACAACGTCCATTGGGCTGAGAAACTTGGATATGCTCCCTATCATAGGTTCGTCGAGGAAAAGTATGGGAGCGAGGAGAAATGGGGGGGAGTCAGCGGCCGACAGGCTGCTCGCCTGGGGTTTCACATCCCTTGGGGCGAATTCCTCCCGTGGGGTGAGATATAAGGGGCTTGCGCATACCGAATTCGTAGGGCTCGGCTCGGGCTTTGCCTCCATCGATTATATCACAAAGCCTATCAACTGGACGGGATTCCCAAACGTCTTTAGCCCTAAATTCGAGGAATACTGCATGAAGCAGGCGAGGGATAGATGCGCTCCTCATAAAGACGATCCATGGCTGATAGGCTGGTTTATAGATAACGAGCTGGAATGGTTTGGTAAATCTGGAAGGGAATGGGGGCTGGTGGACGATATATTCAAGCTGCCACAAGGGAATAGCGCCAAAACGGCGCTGTTAAAGTTTTTGCAGGAAAAATACGGGAACGATATAAAAGCTTTTAACAAGGCTTGGGGGTTAAACCTCTCCAGCTTCCGCGATTTAGACGCTATGAAAGAGCCGCCTCGGACGAGCACCGAGCGGGCAGTAAAAGATAAGGAGGAGTTCGTCGGGATAATCGCGGATAGGTATTTTGAGGTAACGACGAAGGCGATAAGGACAGCCGATCCCAATCACCTCATCCTGGGATGTAGGTTTGCTTGGACCGCTCCCGACCCCGCTTGGATTTCGGCGGGCAAATATTGCGATATCGTCTCCGTAAATATGTATCCTTGGGTCGATTTGAGGAAGGAAGAGGTTAGGGATGTGGAGGAGATGCTCCGCAAAAGGTATCAGCAGATCCATAAGCCTTTTATGCTTACCGAATGGTCCTTTCCCGCCTTGGATAGCGGACTCCCTTGCACTCACGGAGCGGGAGAGCGCTTTGCCACGCAGGGGGAAAGGGCGAAGGCATTCGCTATCTTTCAAAACCTCCTCTTCCGCCTCCCCTTTATGGTGGGCTCCCATTATTTCATGTGGGTTGATGAACCAAAGGAAGGGATCTCCACCGGATTTCCGGAGAACACGAACTACGGTTTGGTTAACGAGAGGGATGAACCATATCCTTTGCTTATCGAAGCGGCTCGCAAGCTCAATCCCCTCGTCTACTATATCCATTCTGGTAGGATGCCCCTTCCTAAAATCGAGATAGGGGAGGGGAGGATAAAGCTCCTCAACGAAGGAGAGGCTGGCGAGGTCGAACTGGCGATAAGCGTTAATGGGAAGGGGGAGGAAAGGAAGGTTTCGCTTGCTCGGGAGTTGGAACTTGAATATATTTTGCCCTCTACGCCAGGGGCTTACCTTGTCGATGTAAAGGCGAAATGGGAGGGGTTGAAGATAGGGGAGGCGAAGAGGGTCTTCTATCGAAAGGGTGCGAGCTGGCATGGGGAAAGGAAGAGGATACCTCTGATAATCATAAACAAAGGGGAGGAAGTGGGAAGGGATATCCCTATAACTATCCCTCTTGCCGAATTGCCGTTGGAGATAAGGGAAGGAGAAAGCGTGGTCGTTAAAGATATCGAGGGGAATCCGCTCTCCGTGCAGTTAGACAGGGATATGGGCGAGATCCACTTTAATTTGAAGGAAATACAGCCTCTCCATGCCATCTTGTTGTTCCTTTCCATTAACCCTTCTGCCCTTCGAATCGATGAGGGAGGGATAAAGGTATTTCAGGCGGGCAACAAGTTTGAGATAAACAACGGTGAATTAAGGCTTGTTAAGGACGAGGACGACGGCGACTTAGTAGATGCGGTTTATCTAAGGGGTGTTAAGCTGGGAAGGTATCAGCCTTTGATTAGAGAGGACCTATCCCAACAGCTTTGGGTAGCGCCGAATAGATTGGAGAAGGTTGAGGTAAGGAGGTCCCCATTTAAGGTCGTCCTGGATATAATAGCGAGTTTCGAGGGTGAGGAGGCGATAACGGAGGTTGGGGGAAGAGGCGAACTTGCACCTCAGAGGGTTGTTCCCCTAAGCTATAGGGTTGGTTATCGCTTGATCGTTTATCCTAAAGTTCAATGGTTCATCGGGAAGTTCCTATGGATAGAGAACAGTTCTACAAAGCCTTTGCCCCTGGGTGCTTATTATCATTATCTTCCTTCCGAGATAGGAGGGGATGCCGGGGATGATGAACCCGATGGGGCTCCAAGGCGCTGGTGTTATATCCACGAAAGGGAGGAGGTTGTCCCTTCCTATTATAATCCCCTTCCAGGTGCCTCCTGGCGGGATAGGAAATTACCGGCTTGGTATGGAGCTATGCCTATTTGGGAAAGCGATTTCCGCTTTGTCTTTTGGAAGGACGAGGGCGGGAGGGAGCATCCCGATATATGGAAGGAGGTTGGGAAAACGCTCTCCCCGGGGGAGATCTACAGGGATGATAAAGGGGATCTGCTTATCTTCGGTGCCTTGGGGGAGGGAGGGTATGAGGAGCTGGCAAGCAGTGTAAGGTGTTGGCAGGATATAAGATGGGAGATAAGAGAAGTAGAAGGCGAATAAACGTTGAGGATAAGTAGCGGATCGATCTTCGTAGGGGCAGGCCCCCGTGCCTGCCCAATGCAGGCCCCCGTGCCTGCCCTGATTTTTTGGGCAACCACAGGGGGTTGCCCCTACAATTCCGAATTCCCTTTAGGGATTGTCCCTACAATTTGGGTAACGGAGTCCCAAGGTCAAATCACCTCCTCTTGACAAGTTCTCCTTTTTGTAGTAGAATCACAAAGTAGAGGAGGTGAGAAAGGTGGTGACCCGCAGATCCTTCATAAGGGCCATTGGTGGAATGTTTTCCGGGATCTCTCTCCTCGGTTGCTCCATCTTTAGGGGGAGGTTATCCACTGCCGAGGTCAATAGATTGGCGGATAGCGTGGTGAAAACGGGGAAAGGAGTGGAGCCGCTATGCTCCGGTCACTGTTCGGTTAGCTGGTGTGAAGAGTACTGTTACCCCCAAAATCCTTATGGACCAAGTTGTCCAATATCATTTTGTGTTAAAAACCATTGCATGGGATGTCATTGCATAAAGCATTCCGGATATTGAAATACAGGGCTGCTTTCCATAAAAGGGGTGAGAAAAGATGTTCTGCTCCAAGCCGGAGGGGTTTTGCGGAAGCGTTGTGGAATGCAGTAAACGGGGAATACATAGGATCGGGGAGAAGATTTCGAGGTTGTTTAGAACGGACATGGGGTTATCGAAACCCGGAAAGGACGCATTTTTAGAGCTTCTGAAGGCGGAGAAGGATATCGAAAGGATTAAAAGAGGAGATCTTAACCGCATCTTCAAAGCCATCTCTAAGCGGCTCGAAAATGTTCCACTCCCTTCAGTTACAGCTATGGAGCTCCTCATATCTGAGGGATGTAACTTGAGGTGTGATTATTGCTTTGAGCCTTATAAGCGTCCAGCCATCATGAGCGTGGAAACGGGGGAAAAAGCCATCGACTTCTTGATAAAGGAATCCGGAGATCAAAGGAATCTATCCGTGTTATTTTTTGGAGGAGAACCGTTAATAGGATTTGATAGGATAATGGAAATCGTTGCTTATGCCGAAAAAGAGGCGGAAATTTATGGGAAAAAGATAGGTTTCACGATGACTACAAATGGAACGCTTTTTACGGAAGAATCCCTTTCCTTTTGCAGAAATCACGACATCAAATGTATGATAAGCCTGGATGGGAAGGAGGAAAGCCATGATAGGCATAGGAAGACCCCGGATGGGAGGGGTTCCTTCGGGCTCATAAGCGAGAAGCTGTCTCTCATAAGGGAATACATTCCTGATTTCTCCGTCAGGATGACGCCTCTTCCCGATACCGTTGGAAATCTTTATGAAAATATAATGTTCCTCGTCCTTGAGGTGGGAACGAGGAGCATAACCTTAGGAGGAGCTTCAGGGGTTGGGGTGGAATGGACGGAGGAGGATTACAGCATCTATGAAGCCGAGATAGAAAAGGTTATGAGGTTCTGGAATGAGTCCGGCCGTTCCTTCAGTATATCTTTCCTCGAGTCCGTTGGAACAGGGGAATGGGGCTGTCAAGCCGGAAGATTTAGCGTTTGCATCACGTCCGAGGGAAATATAATCCCATGTGCAAGGGTCTTTGGGGTGAAAGGGCTTGAGGATAGCTATACTTTTGGAAATGTCCATGTTGGATGGACGAACCCCATGGCGCGCAAGGAACTCTTAGCGTTGAACAGCCAGAGGCCACGAATATGTTATAGCTGCGAATATGGGGGGTTTTGCGGTGGGGGATGTTTTGTATGCAACTTCAGGGAGACCGGGAACCTTATCACCCCATCGCCAAGGGAGTGCCTTGAGATAAAGATACAATTCCATGCAAGGGAGGTGGCAGGGGTCTCAACGGTAGCGCGTCGTTATGGGAGAATCCTGCCATATCATCCGGATGAAGAGAAAAGAAGGCCTTTGCTCGTCGCAACACTCGATTCGGTCCCGACAAGATGCGACGATCTCATCTTCGGGACAGACGAAGATGGACTCCTCTCCCTTTACCATGTAGGGCGTTCGAACGTTTATAAAGCGGGAAAACATGTCGAAGATGTCCTCCTAAGGATAGATGGGATGTCGTCTATCAGGCAAATAGTTGGAGAGATCTCCGATAAGGAGAGGTATCGAGCCAGGGAGGAGATCGAGGAGAGGACGAAATCTATCATAAGTTGGCTCAGCCACAATCACTTCATTCGTATAGCCAAAGCGAGCAGCCATCCAGAGGAAGAGGGACGGCCCTCTTCCGTATCCCCTCCCCCTATCCTTTGGGAATCCTTCTTCTCTACCTCGTCTTCCATGGGAATAGTCTCTCACGAGAACGTCCTCGTCATAGATGGGATGGGCTATCCGATATATGCCCATTCCTGGAACGATCCATCCCGGGATCAATTCGGAAAGCCTGCCGAGCCTATGGACGAGAGGGTAATGGATATCCTCAGGATATCTAAGGAATTGCCGAAAGGGCTTGAAGAAGAGGGAATAGCCATAAGCTTTGGAGGGACGGATTTCCTGAGGCTCGATAGGTGGAAAAAGGCCCGTATTAAGACGTTATATTGTTTCTCCGACTTGACAGCGATTCCAAAGGCCTCCGTTGAGATCCTTAACCTCCTCGATCATATATTCGTCCCATCCGGATTTTGTCGCGATAATTTGATAAGATCCGGAGTTAGAACTCCCATAACCATATGGCATCACGGAGTGAATCCGAGATATTACCGGTATATGGAGAGAGGAACGAGGTCCCCATTCACGTTTCTCTTCGTCGGGGTTGCCCAAGCCCGGAAGGGGATAGAGGAGCTCTTAACGGCCTTCACCGATGAATTCTCAAGGGGCGAGGATGTAAGGCTGGTTGTCAAATCCCCCGACTGGGGAGATCTGGATATGTGGAAGGCTCGCTTCACCGACAAACGGATCATCTGGCATTGGACCAATGTTAGCCGAGAGGCCATGTTGGATTATTACCTTGGGGCCGATTGTCTCGTAATCCCAAGCAGGGGCGATTCGTTCTGCCTCCCAGTCCTCGAGGCGATGGCGACAGGCCTTCCAGTTATAGTGCACGACTGGGGAGGTATAAAGGATTATTGCGATGAGAGCAACTCATATCTCGTCAGAAACGCCGGCACTACGCCAGGTGTGGACGAGGCTTTGGCGGAGATCTACCCATATATGCCTGAGTGGGGAATACCAGATGTGGATCATCTGAGGTATCTCCTCAGGTATGTATATGAGCACAGCGAGGAGGCCAGGGAAAAGGGAAGGAGGGCTGCGAAGATGGTATCAGAGGGGTGGACATGGGAACATAAAGCCAAGGAGATCGTCCGCCTGATCTCGGAATGGGGTAGACAGGGTCCATGAACCGATGCTTCAGATGGATGAGGAGATTTCTCCAAATATCTCCCTCCGAAATATCCGATTCAGAAATAGAAGATTTGATTTGTAAGTTGCTGAAGGTAGAAGAAAGAGCCGGTGTGGGGAACGTCCCGAGCCGCTGTCCGTTTATTTACTGCTCCTCCCTTTCTCCTTTCAAGGAAGTCTGCATTAAGAAATACTGTCATAGGCTATATGGAGGAGTCATCCCATAAAAGGTGCCTGAGCGAGATGATGAGAAAAGAGAGTTGCACAAAGCCAAGGGGAGAGTGCATTTGAAGCCGTTTTGAGATTATATTGAACCTGTCTTAATCGAACCATGGTATCAATACTGTTTCAAGTAACTAAGGTTGTATCTTTACTGCGATGTGTTGACAAGGTAGGGGCAAGTGTGGTATAAATGAAACCAAAAGGCGGAGTTGGAAAGTTACTCAGCAAAGTAATTGAAAGGAGGGCTATAGAGATGAGATCCGATGAGGTTGGTAGGAGGGATTTTCTAAAGATGTTTCCCGTTGGCTTATTTTTATGTTTCCTGGCAGCCGGTTCCTCTATCGCCGCGGAGAAGGATTTCAGGTGCAGGTCTATAGAGGCCGTCAGGGCATCGCCGCCTCCCAAGATAGATGGGATCCTCGACGATCCGTGCTGGGAGAAGGCTCCCGTGGCCAAGCCATTTATCGACAGCTATACCTCAAAGCCTGCTCAGGACCAGACGGAAGCATATGTCCTTTACGATGAAAAGGCCTTGTATGTTGCCTTTAAATGCTTCGATTCTCGCCCGGACCAGATAGTTGCGAGGGAGACCAAAAGGGATGGAAACCCATGGGGCGATGATTTCGTCGAGGTTGCCGTCGATCCATTTAAGATAGGGCAGTTCCAAGGGAGGAATGTATTTAAGGTGAACGCTATAGGGACGCAGTTCACGGAGATAAGAGGGGGGAGGGCTGAGAAGACGGAATGGAAGGGGGATTGGGAGGCCGCCGTTTCGAGGACGGATTTCGGCTGGACCGCCGAGATGTCAATCCCTTGGGATATAATGGACCATCCTTCTCCCAAAAAGCCGATAACAATAGGGATAAATTTCGGGAGGTATCAACCGAGGACATCCACGTTCTCCTTCTGGTCCGATTTAGGATGGCCTTTCCATCACGAGTGGAACGGATACCTCGTTGGTGTCCTATTGCCGAAGAGCAAGGTGAAGAGCCTTAGGGCGTTGTTTTACCTCCTCGGAGGGACTGAGCCCCAGCAGAGGGTGCTAAGAGGGGGGTTGGACATCAGGTATCGGCCGAATCCGCAGGCCAGCCTCCTATTTACCGCAAATCCCGATTTTTCAAACGTCGAGCAGGAGGTTGAGACGATAGATTTCTCCTATCTGCCGAGGGCATATTCTGACAGGAGGCCGTTCTTTCAGGAAGGGGGAGAGATGTTCGAGTTGGGTGGGGGTGATTTCTATAGCAGGAATATAGGGAGGATAGATGGGGGGCTGAAGCTTTATAGCAGGGTTGGGAGGACGAGTTTTGGGGTAATGGATTGCATGGATATAGGCGATTGGAACGTCTTCATAGCCACGATAGGGCGGGATGTTGGGAGGGCATCGTCGCTTAAGGGCTACATTGTGAGGAAGGACGATAAGGACGGATGCGATCAGGTCATCGCTTTAAAGGGGAATGGGCGCTTCTTCGAAAAGCTTTATATGAGTGCTGAATGGCATGGCAACATGAAGGAGGGGGGGAATGGGTCAAGTGGAAGTGCCTATATAGGCTGGAATGGGAAGAACGTGGGGATGGGCCTTTCCCTTTCTTACCTATCCCCTGGTTATAAGCCGGCTCTCGGGCTCGTAGGGGTTGAACCGATGAAAGGAGGTAATTTCGGCATATCGTATTCGGAGAGGTGGGGGTCTGGTGAGAGCACCAGGTTCTTCAATATAGGGTCTTCCATCGGTGATACCAGATACTACGAAGGAGGGCATTACATGAGCGGTATCTGGTCCTATTTATCGTTCAGTTTAAATAGGAGAGGGACTGAAAGTTACTGGTGCAGCTTGTCATTTAACTCAAGTAGCTATAAGAATTTCAATGATAATTATGTGCAGATAGGTTCTGGTCTGTCCTGGAAATACAAAGATCTGTTTTCCATCGAGATAGAGTCTGGTGGATCGTATGGGAGGAGGCAGGAGAAGAGATATATCTTTCTGAATCCGTCGATAGATATAACCATTGGGAGGAACATATTCTTGGTTAGGTATTACTACGAGTTCCTCCAGCATGGGGAGAGGAAGGAGCAACACGTCGTGTGGCTTAATTTCAACATAACCCCGGAACATGGGATAGGGAGCAGGTTTGTATGGAGGGAGGGGAGATGGAACTGGTATTTTTCGTATAGACAGGGTGTGAGGAAGGGGACGGATGCATATCTCATAGTTGGAGATCCCAATGCTCAGGAATTCCAGAAGAGGGCGTTCCTGAAGTTGGTTGCCCCGATGTGGTGAATATGGAAAGGAGGGGAATGTGATGGGACTGGTGGTTCCTTTCTGTTAGCCTTGAGGTATCTCTTCTTCATCCTGCGCAGATATTGGTATCGCTCCTCTATGCTCATCTTCTCCTCCATTCCCATCTTACCTCCGGTAACATTATCATTTGAGTGAACCGCATGGCTCCGGTAACATTTTACATGATAGATCGCTTCTTCTTGACAAGCTCTCGTTTTTATGGTATAAAGATCGAAAAAGGGTAAGTTGTGATTCTGGATTGCGAGGAGGTGAGGGCGGAGGTAGAGGTAGGGCCATCCTGTAAGACAGCGTTTGTAGCTCTTACTGTGGATGCAATGGAGGCAATGCATAACACTTAAGGAGCTCTTAAGGAATTGAAGGTGCGGCGAAAGATAGCTATCCATATGCTTTTGTAAGGCATCGGCCTTTCTTCCGTCGCCCGCAATAAAAAGCTAAGTAGCTCTACATCCTTCGCCAATAGCTGATGGAAAAGCCGTCATCCAGCGTGGTGCTCGCTAATACCGTATCGAATTCAGGATGCGAGCTCATCATGTCGAGGTATCGGCGCATTGTTTGCTTCATCCTTATGGCGTTATGGACGGCAATCACAGCTCCGGGCAATAGCTTCTTCGGGTAAAGATAGCCGAAATAATCGTGCTCCCGCCCTTTGTCGGCATCTAAGAACACGAAATCGAATCGCCCGTCTAACGTCGGAACGATCTTGTGTGCATCCCCTTCGAGGATGGTGACCCTGTGCGATAACCCCGCCCGTTTTAGGTTTTCCGTTGCCATTTTCACCCGCTCGGGATCGATCTCTATCGTCGTCAGGTGCCCATCCGTCTCCTCCAATGCCAAGCAAAGCCAGATGGCGGAATAACCGTTGGAAGTGCCGACTTCCAGGACATGCTTTGACCGTGCGATTTTTACCAGGATATTAAGCAGCTGCCCATCGGTACGAGGGACGTTGGAAAACCGCCACCGCATTGCCTCAAGCTCTCGCAGCAACTGTTCTACGTTTTTCTCCCGCTCCCGCAAGGGAACGGATTTGGTTTCGGCAACCGAGTTCATAGAGAACCATCCCAAGGCGCCAAAGGCCATAGATAGAAGATCCCGCCTATACATTTTTCATCCCCCCTTGTGATCTAATCTCATCCTTGATTATATATCTTTTTCAGCTCATCGTCAATATTCACGAAGTCAGTCCGAAACCCGAAAGGTGCTCAAGAACCAGGACAGGCACAGGGGCCTGCATCGGGCAGGCACGGGGGCCTGCCCCTACTGCTTCGTCCAAATTTCTTTTTTGGTATTACCCCTTGGGAATGGAAGGAACGCCCAACATGGTTGGGCTCCTACCCTCTCTTGGCGGAGGGGCCAGCACGTTGAACGTTCCAACGTTTAAACGTTCAAACGTTCCAACGTTACAAGGGGGGTAGCAGGCCAATCGCATTGGCCGTATGGTGGTGCCCAACATGGTTGGGCTCTATAAAACCAGGGCAGGCACGGGGGCCTGCCCCTACATTGAAAATTCGTCGATTCTTTGATATAACACAATAGTAGGCACGTAAATGGATAGAGGAGGGGGAATGCAATGCCAGCTCAAAGATATGGATGTTCCGTCGACTTAAGGAACGCGGTCATATGGCTTCCCGAGGATGCTTCGGTGACAGAGCGAAAGGCGGCAGCAATGCTTAAGAAAGAGATCGAGCGGAGAACCAGAATCCTTCTTCCCCTTTCAACCACGATGGTGAATGGGCGTCCCAATATCGCCGTTTGCTCCCTCGATAAACTTCCACCACACCCCAACTTATACTCCAGACAGCGGCTTGAATCGATGACAAGCGCCGAAGGCTACGTCGTTGAGGTAAGCGATGCCCAGGGAGAAAGGCCTGCGGTTTTCAGTTGCGGCAAGACGCCGAGGGCAACCCTCTTTGCCGTCGGGAAACTGCTTCGGACTTTGAAAATGAAACGCGACCTTTTAGCTATCGAAGGCGATGTGAGCATCGCTACCGAGCCTCGCTACCGGCTACGCGGCCACCAGTTAGGCTACCGTCCCAAGACCAACTCATACGATGGCTGGGATCTTGCTATCTGGGAGCAATACATCCAGGACCTCGCCGTTTTCGGTTGCAATGCGGTTGAACTGATTCCCCCGCGTTCCGACGACGCCCCTGATAGCCCCCTTTTCCCGCTTCCGCCGTTGGCCATGATGGAAGCGATGTCTGGATTATTAGCGGAATACGACATGGATGTCTGGATTTGGTACCCGATGATCGACAAGGATTACTCGGACGAGAAGGCCGTTTCGTTCGCCCTTAAGGAACGGGAGGAGGTTTTCGGTAGTTTGCCTCGCATCGATGATCTGTTCGTTCCGGGCGGCGACCCCGGTCATACCCCACCAGGGTCTTTCATGGATTTCGTGGCTAAGCAGGCGGAGCTGCTACGCCGTTATCATCCACATGCCGGGGTTTGGGTTTCTCCGCAGGGCTTTCCTGCCAATTGGCTGGAGGAGTTTCTCGCCATTCTGAGGACCAAACCCGATTGGCTGACGGGCGTGGTTTTCGGACCGCAAATCAGGGTTCCGCTCCCGCAACTTCGGGAATTAGTCCCGGATCGCTACCCCATTCGCCTTTACCCCGACATAACCCATAGCCGTCAGTGCCAATTTCCCGTCCCAAACTGGGACATGGCTTTTGCATTCACCGAGGGAAGGGAATGCATCAACCCGCGTCCACACCAAATGACGATAATCGCCCGTCGGCTTCTGCCCTTCACAATTGGCTTCGTCACATACTCCGAGGGATGCAACGACGATGTGAACAAGATCATATGGAACGTTTTAGGCTGGGATCCGGGAACCGAACCCGAGGAAATCCTTCGCGATTACAGCCGATACTTCATAAGCGAGGAACTTGCCGAGGCCTTTGCCCAAGGATTGCTGGCTTTGGAGAGGAATTGGGAGGGGCCGCTGCTGACCAATGATCGAATCAGGACGACAGCTTTGCAGTTTCAGGAGATAGAGCGCAAAGCGCCTCCGCAAGTCCGATTGAACTGGCGCTTTCAGATGGCGTTGTATCGAGCTTACTACGACGCATACATTCAAGCGCGGCTGTTCTATGAGAAGCATTTGGAAGAGCGGGCCTTGGAGGAGCTGAGGGCTGCCCGCCGGTTGGGTTCGCTGCTGGCGATGGAGAGGGCGGAGGCGATTTTAGACGAAGCGGTTGTCAATCCGATCTGCCTCGATTGGCGTGCGAGGATCTTCGAATTAGCCGAAGCGCTTTTCCAAAGCATCAGGATGCAACTCAGCGTTGAACGATATTTCGCCATCCACGCCGAAAGGGGAGCGAATTTGGATACCCTCGACCATCCGCTTAACAACCGTCTCTGGCTCAAGTCGCAGTTCGCCGAGATTCGCTCGATCGAGGAGGAGGAAGAGCGCCTGAAGGGCATAGAGGGGATTTTGAATTGGGCGAACCCCGGGCTCGGCGGCTTTTACATAGATATGGGAAGTCCGGAAAGCCTTCGTTTAGTCGTTGGCGGCAAGGATTTCGAGGAAGATCCGGAACTCAGGGAGACGCCACACATAGGCTTCGGCTTCCACTTGCAAGGGCCGATATCTTGGTGGACCCATTTAGAAACCCTATACGACAACCCACTGCGGATTCATGTCTCGGGTTTGGATCCCAAAGCGCGATATCGTCTGAGGGTCGTTTATGGAGGCGATCGGGTTATCAGAATCCGACTGGTCGCAAACGAAGCCATTGAAATCCATCCGTTTATTGAGAAGCCGCGACCGTTGCGCCCGCTTGAGTTCGATATCCCTGAGGAAGCCACGAAAGATGGGAACCTGATGCTCACGTGGTATCCCGAACCTGGCTTGGGAGGGAATGGACGTGGCTGTCAAGTCTCGGAGCTTTGGCTAATAAGGCAAGAGAGCTAAATTGCCTTCTATGCTTTCATCCGTATCCTCCAATTCCACATCTTTGTAAAGAGACCAGTATTCCACATGCTCTACAAATCCCCCGGGCTTTATCTCCGATAGAGGTCCAAGTGTCTCCACCTCCAGGATCTCCGAATTCGTGAAGAGCTCTACGGTGGACCCGAAATCAGGATATGAACTTCCCTCCTTGTATTCAAACCTCTTTACGAATAAGAAACCATTTCTGTAGTATGCAACCCAACCCATGGTATTTCCAAACCCGGCTTTCTGGCTCGTCTTTGCATTCGGATCCTGCTTTAACGTCACGTATTTCGCCCCCCATCTCCACCTCGGATCCGACATGTCCGTATAAGGCCAGAGCGCCATAGGCCTTGCTGGGAGGAGGGCTTGTGGGTGTGGGGCGAACGGCTCTTGAGGAACTATCGCCATCCCTCCCTGTGCCATGACGGAGATAGCCCAAGGTGCAAGCTCTATAGCCCAGAGGTTCTTGTTCCATATCCTATGGACCACCTTGATCCGATTTTCTCCCGAATCCATATATAGCTCCATCTCCTTCTGGATCCCCGTAGTTGCTTCCACCTCTTGTGTGAGCTTTATGCCCCCCTCTAATTCCTCGACTTTCACAGGGCCGTTATCCGGGAAATAGGTCCTGACCGGGTGTTCTGGAGCGTGCCAGAGCCTATGCCCTCCGTATATCCTCCACTCATCTCCCCCCGTTTTCCCAAGTTGATCGTGGAACTCCCGGAATATGTTTTCCTCGCCTCGGAAGCCAAGCCTGATAATTCGCGGCCCCACATCCGTCGTTGCTATCGCCTCCAACTCCCCGTTGGTAAGAAGGTAGCAGTTCGGCCATCCACCATATGAGATCTTATGAACGGGCATACCTATCCCTCCTTTTCACCCTGCTAAGCGTGCAGGAAATACAGCTCATCGATCTTCCCCATGACCTCTTCCCAAATCGCTTTGGCATCTTCCTCGGTCCTCGCCTCCACCGAGATCCTCATTAAAGGCTCGGTCTGCGAGGCCCTTACATGGAACCATCCGAGATCCCTCTCGACCTTAAGGCCGTCCATGAGGTCCAGGTTCTCGCCCCTGTATATCCTCTCGAGTTCTATCATTATCTTCCTCGCCGTATCCGGACCGCATTCTATCTTTCCCTTTATCATGAAGTATTTCGGAAGCGAGTTCACGAGCTCGGAGACGGTCATATTCGTTTCGGATAGATGCTGGAGGGTTGCCGCGATTGCCACGAGGCTATCGCGCCCTATGTGGACCTTAGGGACTATAACCCCTCCATTTCCTTCTCCTCCCACCACGGCTCCTTCCCTCTTCATCCTCTCCGCTACGTTCACCTCACCAACAGGGGTTCTTATAACCCTGCATCCGAACCTACGTGCAAGGTCATCCAACGCCTTCGTAGTAGCTATGTTGGCCACCACAGGCCCCGGATCCCTCCTCAAGACGAAATCCGAAGCTATAACCAGCGTATATTCCTCCCCTATAGGCTTTCCCTCCTCCGATACTATGGCGAGCCTATCGGCATCGGCGTCCTGGGCGAACCCTATATCCGCCCCGGATTTCAGGACCTCATCGCAAAGCCCTTTCAAGTTTTCCGGAACCGGTTCCGGAGGGTGTGGGAAGATGCCGTTAGGATCCGTGTTTATAGCTATAACCTCGCATCCAAGGGCTTCCAGGAGCTTAGGGGTTATCGTGGATCCCGCCCCGTTACAGCAGTCTATCGCCACCCTGAACCTCCTCTTCCTTATCTTGTCCGGATCGACCCACCTTAGGATCTCCGATATATGGATCTCATGGGCGGATTCCTCCTCGATCGTCCTTCCGATCTCCTTATATCCTACCTTCCTGAACTCCCCCTGATGGTAGATATCGAGCAGCTCCTGGGCCTGCAGCGCGTTCAGGAATATCCCGTCCTCCCTTATGAACTTCAGGGCGTTCCATTCGGCGGGGTTATGGCTTGCCGTTATCGCTATCCCACCCCTCGCCCTGAGCTTCGTCACCATGAGCTGGACGGTCGGGACGGGACATATGCCCACATCCACAACGGGGCATCCGCAAGAGAGGAGCCCGGCGAGGACAGCGTGTTTTGCCATCTCGTTGGACCTCCTCGTGTCGTATCCGAGGACAACGGTCCCCCCGTTTATATATGTCCCGAAGCTCTGCGCGAATCTCGTCAGGAGCCCGGGGGTTAGCGTATCCCCTACTATCCCCCGGATCCCGGATATACCTATCTTGAGGTTTTTTGTGGGAATGGACCTCATATCCTCATCATCCCCATAGCCATATCGCATAGCTCCTCCGCTTCGCCTTCCGTCTCCGCCTCCGCTATTATCCTCACTATCGGCTCGGTTATGGACGCCCTGACGTGGACCCATGATCCGTCTTCCCGGATTATCTTGACCCCATCCGTCATATCCACATCCCCTTCTACCCCTTCCTCCTCCACGTGTTCCCTAAGCCTTTGAAGGGCGAGGTATGCTTCATCGGGCGGGCAGTCCAACTTCTTTTTCACCATGGCCTTCCTCGGAAGCTCCCCTATCAATTCCGATATCGGTTTTCCGGATTCGGCCATTAGTTGCAATATAAGACCCATGGTTGTTAAGCTGTCATGTGCATAGTTCACCTTCGGGAATATAACCCCTCCGCTCCCTTCCCCCCCTATAACCGCATTCCTCCTCAGCATCTCCTCCACGACATAAGCCTGCCCTATCTTCGTCCTATATACGCGGGATCCAAACCTCCTAGCTATATCCTCAACTATGTGTGTTGTGGAGAGGTTGACGACAACCGGGCCTCTCTCCTTTCCCAGGACGAACCTCACGGCGAGGCATACGGTAAGCTCCTCCTTTTCCGGAACCCCCTTCTCCGTGACTATCCCAAGCCTTTCTCCATCGGAATCGTGGGCGAACCCTATATCCGCGCCCGTTGCCCTGACGAGAGCCCTGAGCTGGCTCATCGAGGAGGGCAGAGGCTCCGGATCCCTTGGAAACCCCTCGTGTGGCTGGTCGTTTATCGGCAGGACCTCGCATCCGAGCTCTTCGAGGAGCATCGGGCTTACCTCGGAACACGCTCCATTACAGCAGTCAACTGCGACCTTAAACCTCCTTTTCCTTATCACATCCGGATCTAAGGCCGCGAGGATGGAATCTATATGCCTCCTTATGGCGTTCCCCTCAAACCTCACCCTCTTCAACTCGTCCCATCCCGCCTTTTTGAAGCTCCCGAGGTGATAGACGTCGAGCAGCTCCTCCCCTTGGAATGCGTTGAATATCCTTCCCTCAGAGGATATGAACTTTAAAGCATTCCATTCCTCGGTGTTATGTCCGGCGGATATGGATATGCCCCCGACGGCGGGGGAATCCCTCACCGCTATCATAAGAGTAGGTGTTGGGACTATGCCGAGGTCGATAACCTCGCACCCGGTGGATACGAGCCCCGCTATGACGGCCGACCTTACCATCTCCCCGGATCTCCTCGTGTCCCTCCCTATCAGAACCTGGCCCGGACCAACATACGTCCCGAAGGCCTGGGCGAAATCTATTATGAGCTCAGGGGTTAAGGTCTCCCCAACTATCCCCCTCAGCCCCGATATGCTCAGCTTCAGGGACCTCATCGCCCATATCCTCCTTCCTTATGAACTTCCTGGCAAATATAAGATATCCGGTATGGGCAACCATCCTGTCATCCGGCCTTATCCTCCCAGGATATGGTTTATATGGCCTGACCAGGATCTCCTCCATCTCCACAGATGTGAAATTCATCTCGGTTAGGGACGATATCATCCTCTCGACCTGGCCGAAGGTTGGGAGTATGGAGGCGAGGATCCCTCCGGATCTCAGAGATCTGTAGGCGGAATGTAAAGCGTTCCATGGCTCCGCCATGTCGAGAAGGACGGCATCCACCCCCTCCTCGTCGAATCCATCCTCGGCTTTCCCGAGCTTGAACCGGACCCATTGGGAAAGCCCAAACCTCTCTACGTTCTTCATGGCTATCTCCAGGAAGGATTTGTTCATCTCGTATGAGTAAACCATCCCATCGGGGCGGACGAGGGAGGCGAGGAACGTCGTGGCAGCACCACTGCCGGATCCGCACTCTATAACCCTTGAACCCGAACGAACCCCAAGCTTAGCGGAGATATATGCGAGGTCCTTAGGATAGATTATCTGGGTTTGACGGATCACGTTCTTCGCTAAATCGAGAGGGGTTGGACGGAAAACGTAGAAAGGCTCCCCGTTCCTCGTTCGAAGCTCCTCCCCATATGGACGCCCTATCAGCCCTTCCCAGGAAAGGAGGCCGACGTGGAGCGAGATCGTCTTCCTTTCCACCCTCCTGAAATACCTTATCTCCTTGCGCGGGAAGTAGATTATGGCGAAGTCCCCTTCCTTTATCAGATCCTCATCCCCAAAGCCCATCATCCCCTACCTCCCCATATACCAGTCCCATATCCCAGTCCCCCAGATGATGGATATGAACCCACCTATCGAGAGGAAAGGCCCGAAAGGTATCGGATCCTTCCTCCCTTTCTTCCTAAGGGCTATAAGGACGAGCCCGACGATGGATCCGAAGAGGAAGGAAAGGAAGAGGGCAACCAGGATCTTCTCCCATCCAGCGAACAATCCCAACATCGCCCCAAGCTTCACATCCCCTCCCCCCATCCCCCCTTTGCTCGCTACAGCCGCTAAATACAAGATCCCTCCTCCAAGAAGCCATCCGATGAAGTAGTAAAGGATGTTATTCCAATGCCTCCCAAGGACCCACGCGGCTCCCACGACCATGCCCGGATAAACTATGACGTCCGGGATAACATGATGCTTAAGGTCTATGAAAGATATGACTATAAGCGCCGAGGTAAGAGCCGCCATGATGAAAAGATCCGGGCAGATCCCATATCTCCTTATAAGGATGAGGAAGGAGGTGGCCGTCAGAAGCTCAACCGTCGGGTAAACGGGGGAGATCCTCCCCTTACAGCTCCTGCACCTCCCAAGGAGAACGATGTAGCTGACTATCGGTATGTTGTCATACCAGTTTATCTTGCTCCCACAGAGGGGACAATGGGATCCAGGGGCTATTATCGATTCCCCCCTCGGTATCCTGAATATACAGACGGATAAGAAGCTCCCTATGATGGATCCTAAAAGGAAAGCAGTTATCTCCCGAAACATCTCCTTCCCACTTCCCTCCCCTGGATTATGGCGTCCTGCATCGACGAATACTCCCATCTCCCATATCTCCCAATAGGGATTATGCCTTTCCCCTCGAGATAGGGGATTATCTCCTCAACCGCCTTCCTCCTCACCTCGTCGTATATGCAGTAGGCGTTCTCTATCCAGATGACATCCTTCACCGCTATGTCCCCTTCCCCTCCGATGATCCCAAGCTCCTCGAGCCCTTCCACAACGGATCGGAATATCCCTTCCCCCGGCCTCTCACCTTCTCCAAAGGATATCTCGACATATAGGGAGCTATATCCATCCGGGGCAAGATGAGGAGCGAAGTTGGTCGGAATCCCAACCCTGTAAAAGGGAAACCTTTCCTCGGGGAAATAGATCCAATGGGCCTCCGGAATCGGTTTCCCCCTCACCCCAAGATTATAACATAGAACCGATGTCGCCCTCAACCTCTTCCCAAGCGCCTTTAGATCCTCCGGGGCATCCACCACCATCTCCATCAGGCTCTTTAAAGGAACCGAGCTTATCAGAACCCCATATCTTATCTCGTCCCCGGAATCGGTCCTCGCTAACCTCTCCTCCGCTATCACCTCCTTCAGGCGGGTGCCAACGGATATCTTCCCCCTAAGGAATTTCAAGAACCCCTTCACGAGCTCCTCTATCCCTCCCCTATACGGGTAGTAGAAAACCGGGTTGTATCCGACATCCGACCTCCGGATCCTCTTCTGGATCTCCTCTATTTCCGGAACGGGGATAAACCCCTCAGCCCATTCCGAGGTCAATTCCGAAAGGGGAACCCGCCAGAGCTTCCTGTTATAAGGGATCATGAAATGCCTCGCTATCCCTTCCCCGAAGTTCCTCTTTATCCAGCCTTCGAACCCCCCTTCCCCTTCCCATCCTCCCTTTTCCCTCGCCTTTACCAGCCCTTCCATACATTCCTCCGCTATCTCCGGGATCATCCAGAAGTTCATCTGGAAAGGATATGGGATAAACCTTCCCTTCATGAACACGAAGGATCTCCTTTTCTTGTATGCGAGGTTCCCTTCCATTATCGAGTGGATAAAGGTCCTGAGCTCTTCATCCCTTATATGCAGAACATGGCCGGCCATGTCAAACGTGAAGCCATCTATATGCCTCGACTTGCATAACCCCCCAGGCCTTCCCTCCATTTCCAAGACCGCTATCTCGAGATCCCTTAGGTGGTAAGCCGCGCTTAGGCCCGAAAGCCCCCCTCCTACTATCAGGACATCTACCTCGCTCCTCATCTATCCACCTTCACCCCAGCCATAACCCTCGACGTCACAATCGCCGCCACGAATACGAGGATGTATATGAGGAGGGCCGTGTCGGCCTTAACCCTCGTCACGGCGAAGGCACATAGGCCCAAGAGGGCGCTCATCGCGTATACGATCAGGACGGATCCCATCGGGGAGAGCCCAAACGCCTTGAGCCTTAAGGCGAAATGATCCGGACTCCCCCTAAGGATCGATTTCCCATGTATGAGCCTGAGTATGGTGACGAAGGCCATATCGTATATTGGGATTCCAAGGATGAGTATAGGGGCAAACATGGCTATGTTATTTATCTTCGTATAGCTTGCGCTGACGGCCGTCCCAGCAAGGGCGAATCCGAGGAACATGCTCCCGGCATCCCCCATAAACGTGGAGGCCTTTGGGAAGTTATAAGGGAGGAAGCCGAGGATGGCTCCTATAAGGGCTGCCGAGAGGACGTTGACATGCGGTTGTTCGGTGGGAAGGGCTATGAGGAGGAAGGAGATGGAGGCGACTGCAGCCACGCCCGCCGCAAGCCCATCCATTATATCCAAGAAGTTCATGGCGTTCGTTATGGCGACGGTCCAGATTATCGTGAGGATGAAGTTCAAGGGATCCGGAAACATCTCGACCCTCATGACAACGTCGAACTTTATGAGGACGAAGGCGCATAGGGTTTGGACGGTGAGCTTCATTATCGGTCCAAGTGGCCTTATGTCGTCTATAAGACCGGCCGCCATGATCATCGCACTTCCTATCGTTATCCCCTTGACGTGGCTCGATATCCTCATCCCAAGGATATGGGCTAAGATAACGGATACGAGGAAGGCCAAGAACATCACCTCTCCTCCAAGGCATGGCATCGGGACCTCATGGGATTTCAAGGGGGTTGAAGGCCTGTCGAGGATCCCTAATTTCCTCGCCGCCTTTATGCCAATGGGCATGAGGGAGAACGATATGAGGAATGAGGAGAGAAGGGAGATGCCGGAGATGGATATTCCCGTCATACCTTAAGCCCCTTTCTTCATGAGATCCATGAAGTATTCGAAGTTCTCCCAGGGGACATCCGGCATTATCGTGTGATCTGGGGCAGGGATATATCCTCCTTCTTTGAATACGGAGAGCTTCCTTCCCACCTCCTCCGCTATATCCCTCTTGCTCCACGCCAATACCCTGTGGTCTACGTTTCCTATGAACGAAAGCCTGGTTCCGAAAAGCTTCCTCAAGCTTGCAACGTCATATCCTCCCTCCACCTGGACCGATAAGACGTTTATCCCGAGTTCCACCCATAGATGGATCATATCCCCGAGGTATCCGGGGGAGGAGAGGATTATGAGATCGATCCCATTGTCCTTCAGCCATCCTATCATAGGTCCGTATATCCTCCTGAGAAGCCCCTCCACAGCCCCCCTATCCGAGATCATCACGAGCCTATAAACCCTTGGTTCGGAGAACAAGGCGAAATCGAGGTCGATCTCACGAACGGCCCTCCCTAAGGTTGCGGCAAGGAAGGCCACCACGTAATCGGCGAGGTCCTGGACCCACGAGGATCCCCTTTCAAGCTCTTTAGCGAGCCCGGAGGGCCCTATCCATTCGACGAGCCAGCTCAAAGGCCCCCCGAGGTAGAGCCCAAGTGGATAACTCCTTCCCCTAACCCTCCTTACGTAATCCTCCCAGAACCTCGGGTATCTTGCAGGGGATTCGGGGGAAAGGATCTTCTTAAAGACCTCGACCCCTTCTGGCCCCCTTATCGGGAACCTCTCCTCCACCTCCTCTATCCCCTCTTCGACCTTTTCATGTATTTCCCTGTCTATCCCAAGCCTCCATTCCTCTATCTCCTCGAGCTCCGCTTGCTCGTAATGGGGGATTGGGCCGATGTTCACGGGGACGAGATCGCACCTCTCCAGGCCGAGGTTGCTTACTATATGCACATCCCTCCTAACCCCTTCCCTCTGCCATCTCCTCACCGTTTCATGATGGAAGCTATAGAAGAGGGAGGGGAGGGGAATCCTATCCGGCTTTCCGAACTTCAGCGCCGAAAGAAACCTTTCCCTTGAGTCCATAATATCACACCCCCTTTTATTGATTTCGGATTTGCGTTACCCCAATCCTGACCGCATTGCCCTCTGTGGTTTCCCAAAACCAGGGCAGGCACGGGGGCCTGCATTGGGCAGGCACAGGGGCCTGCCCCTACTGGGAGATTATGGAATCCCCCGTTTGTCCTTAAGATCCCTCCGCTACCTTCCTGACGAGATCCCAGTAGAACATGAAGTTTTCGAAGCTCACATCCGGCGGAACCGCATGATCCACCATAGGAGTATACCCTCCCTGTTCCAGCATCCATGGGAGGTTTATCTCCTCGAGCAGGTGTTTCCTTATCTCCTCCTTTCCCCTTGCGAGGACCCTCTTATCCACGCCTCCGAACATCATAAGCCTTTTTCCGTATTTCTTCCTGAGCTCGAGGACGTTTTCGCCGGCCGCTACCTCGAGTGGATACACCCCTGTAACCCCTGCGTCGAGCCAAAGGGGGATGAGCTCGTCCACATGGCCGTCGGAATCGAGGAGTATTATATCTATGCCGTTATCGTGTAGGAAGTCGCATACCCTTTTACATGCTGGGATCATCAACTCCTCGAACTTCCTTGGGGAGATGAGGGAACCGCTTTTCATCGCCATATCCTCCCACATGAGGGCGAAGTCGGGCTTAACGGCTTGAACAGCCGGCCTTATCGTCTCTATGACGAAGTCGGCTATGTATTCCGCTATCTCCCTGACGAAGCTCGGGTCGTCGTAGATCATCTCGGATAGCCTCTCGAGCCCCATCCAGTTCCTTATCCAACCGTAGTAGCTTCCTGCGCTGATGCCAAGCGGGTAATCCCTGTCCTGAACCCACCCGACGTAATCGTCCCACCATAGCGGATACCTTGCCGGGGATTTCGGGTTCAACCTCGGGAGGAACTCCCTCTTCCAGTCCTCCCTCGATTTCAGGGGGAAGTCAAGCCACTGCGGCATGCTCATCTCCGGCCTTCTCTTGAACTCCTTGACTATGCATCCATCCCCCCTCCTGTATATCTTGTGCTCCTCGTCCTCGAAGTAGACCTCGTATTCGAAGGAAGGGATAAGGCCGAGGTTTATGGGGATAACCTCGTATCTGTCGAAGCCGAAGAAATCGTCTAAGTGAACATCCCTCGGCAGGCCTTCCCCATGCCACCTGCTTATCGCCGATGGCCAGAACCAATGGGGCATGTAGAAGACCCTGTCAGGCTTTCCGAAAAGGAACGTTTCCTTAAACCTCTCCCTCGAATTCATTCCCCCCACCTCCCTTACGCCGCGAGGACTTGATATGTTACCTTCGCATATCGGTTCTTTTGGGCTATAAGACCGTATCTGACCCCGAGATCGTCTATCCTATCGTTGAAAGAGCCGGCTATGTATATTATCTGATCGTCCTTGTTCATCTTCAGAACCTGAGATATGAGCCCCATTAGGAGATCGACCGCGGAGGAGATAAGCGCTGGGATAGGAGCCCCTACCCCGGCCATCGCGATAAGGCTGTCCTTTATTAGCTTAAATTGATCCTTCCCCCTTATCTCCTCCACGAGCTCTCCGGCATCCCTCAGCTCCTGATCCGATTCCATGACCATTATCCTGTAATCGAGGAACCTCGGTATGTTCCCCTGTGGGTTCCTGTAGATGGTTAGCCCGCCAGGCCCTATCTGGAGCGCCTCGTTGTCCCCAACCCCCTCAAACCCCTTCACGACGAGGTTCAGCGGTTCCGGAGCTAATCCATCTGCGACCAAGGCCAGGAGATATATATCGCCCTTCCCAGGATCCCTGTTGTCGAATATGAAGACCTCCATGAGGCGCATCTCCACATCCTTTATATTCGGATCGACGGAAAGAGCCCTTATGGCCTTCGATGCCTTCTCCGGAAGGGCGTCCATGGAAAGGAACCTCTCGAGCTCCCCGCTTGGACGGTATATTACGTCAGGTTCAGGGATATAATATACCATCGCCTATTCCCCCCTTTCCTTTGGCCTTATCCACCGGGATAAGGGCAATCGACCACCTGTCCTTTCTGGCATGGAGCACGGCGCATGGGGCATAGGAAGCGGCGATCGACCACCTGTCCCTATCCTTGTGATTAGGACTTACGCAGTTATATTTACAACATAAAAAGCACGGAGCAAAGAGCTAAGGGCAAGGAGCATAGAACGAGGAGCGCCATGCTCCATGCCCTATGCTCCGTAAGGATCTTCCTGCATGCGTCCATGAGCATATCTACCTTTGGGTTCCTGTTGAACCTGAATAGGAGGGATCTGGTAAGCATGTTTCATCTTTCCCTCCTTTCCATCCCGTATCCTACCACAAAATGCGGCTTCAAGTCAACTGCGTAACTCCTAGTGATATAATCATAGCGTTAGGGAGGAGATCTGTCAAGGAGGGATGTGCGTGGTCTATCAAGTAACGCAGTCACCTCTTGACAAGCTTTCACTCTTGTGTTATTATTCTGCCACAGAGGAGGTGTACAATTATGAATGCGGAGCACTATCAAGCCTTAAGCGAGAAATACCTTGCTGAGGCAAGGGAATTTTTGGGCAAAGGGGACCTGGTTCAAGCATCGGAGAAGCTGTGGGGTGCCGCTGCGTTAGCAATCAAAACAGCGGCAGCGAAGAGAGGCTTAAAATTGGAAAGACATGGCAGTTTATGGTCTTTTGTAAGTAAGCTTTCAGCAGAAAGCGAAGATGAAGACATCGTTAGATTTTTTAATACGGCGAATGCTTTACATAGAAATTTTTATGAGAACGAGATGGATCAAAGAGCGCTAGAAATTTCAGCAAAAGACATTGAAAAACTAATCGCCAATTAAGGGAGATGTCAGAATGAAAACGGCCTTGAAAAGGTTTTCTGACTGCGTTACCCACAAGGTAACCACCCCTTCATTTGAGCATGGGAGAGGGGGGGGCTGAGGAGCATGGGAAAACCTCTTGTAGGGGCAACCCCCTGTGGTTGCCCAAAAACCAGGGCAGGCACAGGGGCCTGTCCCTACAAGGATTTTTCAATTCCGAAATCCGAATTCCTGATTGAGGGCCTGTCCCTACTGTTCCGTCCAAATTTCTTTTTTGGTATTACCCCTTGGAATGGAAGGAACGCCCAACATGGTTGGGCTCCTACCCCTCTCTTGGCGGAGGGGACAGCACGTTGAACGTTCTACGTTCCAACGTTCATTACACAAGGGGGTAGCAGGCCAATCGCATTGGCCGTATGGGAATCGGTCATGGGAATGGAAGGTAGCCCCCATATCCAAAAGTCGGTAGTCTCCCTCTTGAATGTTTTTCATGGATTTGGTATAATTAAGGCAAAAAACATCTGGAGGTGAGGTTCATGAATAAGTTTGCCAAGCCAGGTGATTTTTGCCCTAATCCCAATTGCC